>ERZ827520.486-NODE-486-length-62816-cov-4.388633_pt1 | contig 62816 bp, 59 predicted proteins | sample MGYA00519581_ERZ827520 | MGnify/ENA primary metagenome ERZ827520 (study PRJEB31778, sample SAMEA3449339) | human gut metagenome | biome: human gut; feature: human-associated habitat; material: faeces | place: United Kingdom | collected 2010/2012 ... | reverse complement strand
CAAGCACCTCTTATTCGCTTTCCCTTTCCTGTAACACATCTTTGACAATCCTACAGGGATCTCCGGCATTTTCCTTCCCGCCCGCTTCAGACTGTCAAAAAGGCTCGGAGGGAAGGGGAGGAGTGCGTCGGCAAGCCGAAAGCTTGCCGCGGGGGAACCGTCAGGGGCTTTGCTCCCCGTTCCCCACTCCGCGCAACAATCACTCACCCGCAGGCGACGGAAGCGGAAGCGGCGGACGATCCCGCCCGCCGCTTCTATTGCTCTCGAATTCCGTTCCGGATTATTTCGCCGCGTCCTTTTCCATCTGCTTGGGCGTGCACTTTTTGACAACGCCTTCGTCGAATTTCGCGTCCAGCGTGGCCGCATATTCCCGGATTTCCTTATCGAACTCTTCGTATTTCATGCCCGAAAGAATGTTTTCGTGGTTCTGCTCGAAATAGGTTTCGCCATCCTCCGAATCCTTATTAACCTCTTCCGGGTCCAGCCGAAGAATCAGAGCCGCGGTCTTGGTGGAACCGCCCTTTTTGTATTCCACAATCTTCGCTTCGCCCACCGGAACCGACTTGACCGCGTCGGTAAAATCCTCGTCGCCATAGGTATTCGCATCAATATTCTTCAGATTCGCATCGGTATCGTCTTCATCGTCTCCGTTCTTCGAATCCGTGGGAGTAGTCGTGGCGGCAGCGCCGGAATCCGAGCCGGTCGGCGTCGTCGAGGCGGCTTCGGTGGTCGTGGTTCCCGCGCCGGTGGTTGCGGCCGTCCCCGAAGTCGAGGTAGTGGCGCCGGTTCCCGACGTCGTGGTAGTTGTGGTGGTGTTCTTATCCTCGGTATACTTGGCGATCGCCTTGTCGAAATCGCCGGTTTCGTTATAGAGGTTCAGATAGCCCTGCAGCTGCTCCTTAATCTCCGCGGCCTTTTCATCGCTGAGATCCGCGCCGCTGGAGGAATCGGTCAGGCCGATTTCGATGATCTTATAGCTGAGGTAATTCTTCTCGAAATACGAGCGGATATCTTCCTCGCTCACGGCGCGCTCGCCGCCCTTGTCGTACAGTCCGTAGAACAGGGTGCGCTCATTGAGGGAATAGGCCTTCAGCATCTCCCCATAGCTGTCCCGGTTAAAGCCCATCTGGATGATATCGTCGTTCTTGACCTGTGCGATCTGCTTCTCGATATTCTCCAGTTCCTCTGCGTCGGGAGTCAGGCCGTACTCCTTTAGCTTGTTCTCCAGCGCCTTCTGGCGGATGATGGTATCCCGGGTCAACCGGATGATATAATCCTCGGCGTACAGCTCTTCCGCGTCGTCCCCTTCCCCATAGGTCAGCTTCTGCTCCCACGGGTCCATGCCGTACTGGGCATAAATATACAGGTTCGTATTTTGGAAGGTCTGCTGATACATCATATACAGATAGGAGAGATATACGCCGGTGCTGTATTCCTTGCCGTCCACCGTGGCGGCCACCTTAGGGGTAGAGCAGCCTGTCAGCAGCAGCCCGGCGGCCAACGCCGCGCACGCCGTTTGTTTGATCCGTTTGGACAGATGCATAGTGATGACTTCCTCTCTGTGGTGTTGTTTCCCAACCAGCCGCGGGGCGGGACGATGCCCGGGCAGGCGGCCTGTCCGTTTCCCCTGCGGAACCTGTGCCGGCCGGAAACGCTTCCCCGGCGGCAATTTATAGGATAATACAGTTTTTTATTATACAGGTTCCCGCCGGGTTTGTCCACTGCTAAATTGGCAAAAAGAAGAGGGAATCTTCCGGGAAATCTCCCAGGGAATTTTCCAAGGAATCCTCCGCCCGGCGTTTTCAGGGATACAAAGAGAGCGTAAGTCCTCCTCTCTGTGTCAACCGTAAATGAAATGATGGAGCCCCAGCACCGACGCCTTCGGGTCCTTCAGGGCCAGAACCTGTCCCACGCCCTTGATATAAGGGCCTTCGCAGTCTCCCCGGTCGGGAACAAGGAATTCACTGACCGTATAGCTGAGATAGGTGGGCGAATTCAGGATATAGCCCGCCATCTCGCCGTCTGTCATATTGGTCTTGACGCTCGGAAACATCTCGTACAGGACGTTGTTCAGCGTGCCGATATCCATGGTTTTCGCCTTTTTCATCAGCGCCTGCAGCACGGTGCGCTGCCGGGCAGTGCGTCCCCAGTCGTCCCCGATCTTGCGGATGCGCGCGTAATTCAGCGCCTGGGCGCCGTTCAGGTGGTAAACGCCTGCCGTACTGGTTTCGGCCGGTCTGGTATTGGTTACCCGGACGATTTCGTTCATTTCCCCCTCGGAAAGGGCGATGTCTACGCCGTCCATCGCGTCGATCGCCGTGTAAAAGGCCTTGAAATTGACCGCCACGAACTGGTCGATCCGGATGCGGAAATTCTGCTCGATCGTTTTGCTCAGCAGATCGAAGCCGCCCAGCGCGAACGATGCGTTCAACTTGTGGTGACCGTGGCCCGGAATAGCGACATAGGTATCCCGCAGAAGCGAGGCCAGCTTGATGGTCTTATGGTATTTGTCAATGGAGAGGATAATCATGGCGTCGCTGCGTCCCGCGTAATTGGTGATGTCCTCCCGGTATTTGTCGTCGGTTTCCACGCCCACCAGCAGGATGTTAGTAATCACCTTTGTGTTCCCCTGGACGGCAATCTCCTCCACCGAAGCGACAGCATCGTTGATATCCACCGGATCGTCCACAATCGGCCCGCTGAACTCCGGATCCATTTCCTCCGGCACAATGGAGGTAAGATAGCTGACGTTGCTGTCGTCCAGATCGCCGATCCGGCCCAGCATAACCGAAAGGTACACTCCTCCGGCGATCAGCAGCAAAGCGATCACGCACAGGAGGGCGATCAGCGTAATGATAACGGCGCGTTTTTTCCTCCCCCGTTTTCCTCCCCCGATTTTTCCGCGGTTCCTGGTCGCTTTGTTCTCGGTCTTTTTCGGCATGGCGGTTCATCCTCTCTTTTTGCTTCGCTGAATACAGCGTTTTCTTCCCTTATTTATCTGTTCATCAGTTCCCGAAGGCATGGGATTTTATTCTATCCCGTCGGGTTGCAGGGTCACGGTCACGGCGTGGGTATTGGTTTCGTCAATGCCGAGCTGCAGCCTCACGATGTCCCGGGAACCGTCCCGATAGCGGATTTCAGCCGTCAGGGCGGTACGGCGAATGGCTTCGCGGAAAGCGTCGTATACCGCGGAAAGCTTGTCCACGGTTCCCAGCTCTTCATACGGCGCGGCGTCAAGCCGGAAGCGGAGATACAGAAAAGGATTGGACTGGGTAGCGTAGCTCAGCGTCCAGTGGTTGATCGAAACGCTCTCGTCCAGCAGAAAAATTTCCTGCCTGTCCTCCTCCGCTGTAGCGGCCGTATCGGAATCGCTGCTCTTTTCCTCCCCGGCGGAAGACGGACGGCCGGGTGTTCCCAACAGGAGAACGTCCTCGTCCGCCTCCTTAGTATAAGTCACCGATTCGATGGTATCCCCCATAAACGAAAACTGAAGATCGATATCCATCCGATACTCCAGTCCGTCCGCCGTCGCCCACGGGTCGCCGATGGCGCTGAGCTGGTTATGCCCGTCCGCCGACAGAAAAACAATCGGCTCGTCCGCTCTAGCTACCGCCCGGCCGGCGTAGCCGCTGACCGACGCGCGGGAATACACAATAAACAGATAAGGCGCGGCGTTTTCCCCGGATAACACGGGAGGCGGGCTGCTCCCGGAACGGCTCCACAGCCAGAAGCCTCCCGCCGCCGCAGATACGCCGAGCAGCAGGCACGCGGCCGCCGCCGCGGTACGAATCGCGGCAAGCCGCTTCACGGGAAGTCTCTTCACGGGAAGCCTCTTCTCGGGAAGCCGACGCCCAGTGGAGACCGGGGCATTCATCGCCTCCGCCGGCCCCAGCCGACGATCGATCCTCTCCCAAAGATCGGGCGTCTCCGCTTCCATCGCGGAACGGACGCGGCGGAGAATTTCCTCCTGCCGTTCCGCAGCGCCGTCCTTCAATTTTTTCTTCATCGTTATGGCCATTCCTTTCTCGAAGAAACGGGGGTTGCCCATCTCCCTGCCGGTGAAAAAGCGTAAAGCCCAAGGTGGAAAAAATTATTTTTTTACCTTTTCGGCCTTTCCAGTCTTTTCGGCCCTAATCTCCCCTGCTTCCGCAGGAAGGACAGCCGCCAGCTTTCCAAGCGCCCGGCGGAATTTCCAGCGGACCGTGGCGCAGGGTCTCCCGAGAAGCGCCGCGATTTCCCTGTGCCGGTAACTGCCGACCGCGTACAATACCACGATCTGCCGCTCCTCTTCATCCAGCGCCGTAAAAAGCTGCTGGAGGAGCAGACGGTCTAATACCCGTCCGGCCGGATCGTCGCTCTGTCCCTCGAAAAGGCGGTCCGCCGGCGCGGCCGTTTCCCTGACACGGAACTGGGCGAAGGCCAGATTTCGCGCGATCGTCAAAATCCACGCCCGGGCGTCGGCCTCCGCCCGGTGCTGGCCGGCGGACTGCCATACCTTTAAGAAGGTCTCCTGCGTCACATCCTCCGCGGCTTCCCGATTTTTCAGGATGGCGAGAGACAGGCCGTATACCGTGCCTTGCATGGCTCGGTACAGCCGTTCCAGCGCCGCGCGGTCTCCTCCGGCAATGAGGAGCACCCAGCCGCCGATATCGTCCCTGCGTACGCCATCGTCTATTTCCCCGCCGTCCCCGGCCGGCCGTTTGAAATTGTACGGTCTATCGACCATAGGACGAAACTCCTTTACAACAATAAGATGCGCGAGAAAGCAAAAAAGTTGGCGAAAGAAAAAATTTTTTCCGTTTTTTACTACTTCCGGACCTTCCCGTCTTTTACCCCTTCGCAAAACCTCCGGCTTTTTCCATGACAAAACGCCCTCCGCGGCCGCCGGCCGGGCGGGACAGCGAAGGGCGTTTTGTCTCCTGGATTTTTGAGCCTTGTTTAATCCAGACTGTATATGAACTTATGCAGATCGGTAATCGCTTTGGCGGGTTCTTTGAACAGCATCACCCAGCCGATGCTGGGATCAATTTTGGAGGTATAGGTGTTCGCCTGGGGCAGGTAATAGGTATCTTCCATCTCATAGGAGAAATACGTCATGGAATTCACCGCGAATCCGGTCAGCTCATTGACGCTCATATTGGTCTGGCATTCCGGCAGGACATTGGTCAGCAGGGTGTTCAGCTGGCCGACGTTCATTTTCTTGGCCTGGGCGAACATGGCCTTGATCATCTTCCTCTGCCGGTCGTTGCGGCCGAAATCGCTGTCCAGCTTCCGGATGCGGGAATAGTTCAGCGCCTGCGCGCCGTCCAGGTGGTACGTCCCTGCCGTCGACGTCGATGAGGGAGAACCCGCCAGACGGGTGACCTCCTTCAATTCCGCGTCGGTCAGCGCCATGTCCACACCGCCCAGCGCATCCACCGCCTTCTCAAAGGCGGAGAAATTGACGGCGATATATTTGTCGATTTTCAGGCGGAAATTCTGCTCGATGGTTTTGGCCATCAGGTCGAACCCGCCGAAGGCGTACGCCCAGTTGAACTTTCCATAATCGTCCTTCCCGTCCCCGTTTTTATCCCGGCCGGGAATGGTGACCATGATATCCCGCATCAGGGAGGTAAGCTTGATGGTTTTCTTCTCGGTATTGATAGTCAGGACGATCGCGGTGTCCGAACGGGCGCTGTAATCGCCGGCTCCGCGGCCGTCCACCCCGACCAGCAGGTAATTCTTCACATGCTTGGTGTTCTCGCGCACGGGAATCTGCGCCACCTCGGTGGCGCCGTCGTCGATAAAGGTATAGTCGCTGAGTACATCGGAGTCGTCGAAGCTCACATTCGGGTCGATATCATCCGGCACGATGGAATCCACATAGTTTTGGGAAACCTCGCCCTCGAAATTTACGCGGTTGATCATCACGGCGACATACACGCCGCCGAGGACGAACAGCAGGCCCAGCACACAGAGCAGGGCGATCAGGGCGATGATTACGCCCTTCGTCGATTTTTTATGCGGCTTCCGTCCTCGGGGACGGAGCGCCTTTGACGGCTGGGAGTGAGAGGGATGGCTTTTCTTCATCCTCGAAACCTCCAATACAATTTGGACCAATATTCCGTTTCTCTATCTTTAGCTTCTTTTTCAATTCTCGGTAAAACCGTCCGGCCTGCCGTCTTCCTGTTTGGGCGGAGCAGAAACCGGCGGGATGGGCGTCCCCCTGAAAACACAACGTCATGAAAAAACTGCACCCACATGAAGCAGGTGCAGTCCACAAGGGTTCTTTAATGATAACACAGCCGTTGTGAAAATGCAAGGAACCTCCGCGTCTTCCCGTAAAAAACGACAAAATTAGGAAAATCTTAAAGATTGGCCTTATCCGGCTCTCTGTTTACTTCGTCATGAAGAGAACACCCAGCGTATTCGGTCCGCAGTGGGAGGAGATCGTACAGCCGGCGCGGGTAACGAAAATTTCCTTAAACAGCCCGGTCTTTTCCACCTCGCGCTTCACCAGATCGATCCGTTCCTGCGAAATACCGGAATGGGTAATAAACACCCGATCGTCTTTGATATTCTCCACGCCGTCCAACCGGTCGTGAACATACTGCACCAACGCTTTATCCAGCGAGCCGCGGTATTTTTTCCCCACATTCATGGTGCCGTCAGCGTTATTGACTTCAATGCAGGGCTTGAGCTGGAGGACGTTGGCCCCCAGCATCTGCAGGGCGGAGCAACGACCGCCTTTATACAGGAATTCCAGCGTATCAATCACAAAGCTGGCGTGGGAATGGGAGGTCAGGGCCTGCACCTCCTCCGCGACCTGCGCGGCCGGCATCCCCGCCGCGATCCGCTCCGCCGCTTCGATCACCAGCAGGCCGGAGCCGGTGGAAAGATTGCACGAATCGATTACATAAACGCCGGGCACTTCCTCCGCCGCCAGCCGGCAGTTGTTGTAGGTGGCTGAAAGCCCGTGGCCGAGGGTGACGTGAATTACTTCATACCCCTGGTCGGTCCACCGACGAAAATATTCCGCATACTCCGCGGCGTTGATCGCCGCCGTTTTCGGCAGGAGCTTCCGGGTGCGATATACCTCGTAAATCTGATCGGGAACCAGATCCACGCCGTCGCCGTACATTTTTCCATCGAGAATGACGTGAAACGGATAATAGTTCACAGCATAACGCTGACAAAGCTCTTCTCCCAAATCACAGGTGCTGTCGGCGCTCAGGATAATTTTACTGCTCAAGGATGCATTCCCTCCCGTTTGTTTTGATCCTTCTTAAAAGCATGAACCAAGGAAAATATGGATTGGTATAGTATAGCATAAACCTCTGAAAATTACAATATGGTTACAAATGATTACAAAACCTCTGTTCCTCTTGCGTCTGTCCTTGGGTAAATGCTACAATATTCAGGAATTCGTCGGTTTTTGCCAAAATCTGTGGTGAAAACGGCGGAGATACAGGAAGGGACCGATACCATGAACGGCATTTCCAGGAACGCAGCGACAAAACGCTCCCTCGGCCTGCGGATCGCCCTGATCGTGGTCTGTGCAGCGGCGGCCCTGCTGGGAACCGGCTTCGGCCTGTCCTTCGCCGGTCTGAAGCGAACGGAGCGCTCCCTCTCCGCCGCGCAGACCGACCTGAGAGACGCGCAGGCCGCGCTTTCCGGCATCCTGGGAGAGCTGGAGGATACCCGCGCCGCCTTGGAGATGGAACAGAGACGGGCAAACGAGCTGGGGGCCCGCGCCGGGGAGCTGGAAGCCCGTCTGAACGAACAGGAAAGCCGGAACGACGAGCTTTCCCGGGATCTGGACGAGGTCCGCGCCCAGATGGAATTGGTTCAGCGCCTGAAAAGCGAAGCTTCCGGTTGCCCCGATTCCTCCGATTCCCCCACCCTGGATACGCTGAAGGTAATCGCCCTGACCTTTGACGACGGGCCGGGAGAAACCACCGTCCGCCTTCTGGACGAGCTGAAAGCACGGGGAATGAAGGCTACCTTTTTCGTGGTGGGAAACCGAGCGGAACGCTCTCCCGATATCCTCCGCCGGATGGTGGCGGATGGGCACGAGGTTGGCACCCACACCTATTCCCATCCCAACCTGACCAAGCTCAGCGCGGAGGAGCGGGCGGACAATATCCAGCGCTCCATCGACGCGATCACCGCCGCGACGGGGAAACCCGTTACCCTGCTCCGCCCGCCCGGAGGCTCCTATAACGACGAGGTGAAAGCGTACTGCGCGGAGAAGAACCTGCGTATCATTTACTGGTCGGTGGATACCCGAGACTGGGAATCCCACAATAAGGAAAAAATTCTCGCCACCGCCTTTCAATCCGGTCGGTACGGCATCCAGGACGGCGCGATCGTCCTGATGCACGACATCTATACCGATACGGTGGACGCGGCGGTGGAAATGATGGACCAGCTGCGTGCGGAAGGCTACCTCACGGTCACGGTGAGCGAGCTCCTGCTGCTGCGGCAGGGGGGCGGCGTACCGGGCGAGGTATACGTCCACGCGCCGCCGGCTTAACAGCCGGATAACAAACATTTCCTGGGGCTCCTGTTGATTGTGATCGCGATCATCGCCCGGCTATGGCTCCTTGGAATCATTGCAGGCGTCAAACGCCAGTACGAAGTCCCGCTTTCCGTTGAAGCAGAGGAGCTTCCATCCGAAGGAAACGGCGGCGGCGAGAAAAACGAGACCGTTCCGTAATCCGACATACTTCCCGGCGGGCCGTATTGCCAAGAAGGAGGGCCCTGCCCGAAGAACAGACAAGCCGACGGGACGCGCTTTTTCGTGTCCCGCCGGCTTGTCTGCTGTATATTCATCAAATTCTCATGCAAAACGGCGATGCGGGGAAGCCCGCCTCGTTGAAGAGAGTCACCTCAGCGTCATTCCGGTACCAGGCCCGGAGCTCCCGCACCCGCCGTCCTTCCGGGATCGGAATGTGCAGCCGCTCTCCCTCCAGCCGCGCCGGGGTGTGGAAGAACTCTCCATCCTCCATCCGGCAGTACACGTCGTCCAGCGGCCCCCGGGCGGCCAGCCCTTCGGCATGGGTAAAGGAGACGACGACCTCGCCGTTCAGAATTGCCGCCTTCTCCGGCAGCGGGCCGGAATACTCCGTCTTTTCACCAAACACAAGATTCTGCGCCGCCAGAAAGAGACGATCCGCGATCTCCTTTTTCCGTACGGGATGGATTTCCTCACTCTGACCAAGATCGGTTGTGGTCACCATGGCGGCGTTGGGAATCCGACGGGAGGCTTCCAGTTGCTGCTGACGGACCAGGCTCCACTGGCACGCTTCCGAATCTGGCTCGCCGTACCTGGTCAGCTGCACGATCAGGAAGGGCAGGTCGGGCTGCTCGAACCGTTCCCGCCAGCAGGAAACCAGCCGTTCCAGCAGCGCGCCGTAGATCGCTCCGTCGTACGGGCCGCGGTTACTTTCCCCCTGATACCACAGCACCCCCTTCATGCTGTAAGGGATCAGCCGGGATACCAGCAGATCGTACAGCTCTCCATAGCCGTTTCCCCCGTACAGCACCGCGTCGGGAAAGCGCCGCTCGGGCGGCAACTCCAGCTCCGTTCCCAGCAGACAGGCCTTATCTGTCCAGGATTCGATACAGGTCGCCCCCCGGTTGCAGCTGATAACGCCGACCGGAACACCGTACTGTTCCGCCATCCGTCGGGCAAACCGGCCGCCAATGGCGGAAAAATCCAAGGTGGTCTCGGGACCGCTGAGAACCCATGTTCCCTCTCCTTCGTTCCCGGACGAAGCCGAAAAGTACCGAACTAACGGATTTGCCTTCCGGTCATCCTCCCCATACTGCGCCTCCCGCAGGGTAATCGCCATATTGGATTGTCCTCCAGCCAGCCATACGTCGCCGATGTATACGTCCCGGAGTATCTGCTCCTCGCCGTTCAGATTTATCTGCAGGGTATAGGGTCCGCCCGCCGGCATAGCGGGAAGCTCCAGCCGCCATGCGGCTCCCGACGATTCCGTCCGTGCCGTCCGGCCGTTCAGCTCCGCTTCGGCGACACCGCTTCCCGTACCGAAAAGCCGGATCGGCTTATCCCGCTGCAGCACCATCCGATTCCCGAATATTTCAGCAAGTTTCATCGTCCCATTCACCGATATTCCCCCATCCGTTTCCTCAGAGCCTCCCAACCACAGGCGGCTTTTGTTTTATCTTACCACGATAGAACAGCTTTGTAAATCGTTCCAACTGACCACCTGTGGTATAATGTCGGCAAGGAGAAATGCCAACGGCATTTCTCAGTAGCGCCGCCGGATAACGCCCGGAGAGCCCCCGGACGGCGCTATGGTATACATGGGAGATGAAAGCGGTCTTTCATCTTGACGACGTACGACATCCTCCCAATTCCTACCGGTCGCTTTGGTTTATCCATATTTTATCAAGCCGCAGCTTCCTTGCCGATACTGTCAATAATAAAATAACAGCCGGAATATCTCTCTAAGAGGGATACTTTCCGGCTGTTATCTTTTCCTTTACAGGCGGATGGTCACCCGGCGGGGCTCCCCTCCCCCGGCGTAGAAGCTTTTGCGCAGGATGTCCCGGTTTACGGTGGTTGCCTCCCCGTCCACATCTACCGTGATGTCGTAATTGCCGAAGAACAGACGGGCGCGGCATATCCCCTCCGGGCCGGTGGTCAGGTCCGCATCCGAATGCCATTCCCTATGGATCAGGTCGTACAGCGCATCGTACACCGGCTTCGGGCGGAGATCGTCGGTCACCACGCCGGCCGGGGCGTCCAGCCAGCGGTGATCGGTGAAGTCGAACCAGGAGAGCGCCTCCACTGCCGGATGGCTGAACACAAGGGTATAGAAATTCTTCGTGAACTCCGCTTGGGAATACAGGTCGTCCTCGGTCTCGTGCCACTGGTTGTGCGCGCCCGCGCCGTAATTGGTCTCGCCGATCGGCGTACCGCTGCACACCGAGCATTCCGGAAAATGGATCGGCCAGCCGAACTCCGCGGCCCGGTCCATGATCCGCATGGTCTCCTCCTCGCTCCAGCGGTCCACATGCTGATGGCTCTGGATGCCGAGGTAATCGATGTCGATATCATTCTCCCGCATCTGCCGGAGAAAATCGTAATATTCCTCCCCATGGACGTTCCAGTCGCCATAGATCAGCTTGGCGTCCGGCTTGAAGGAGCGGGTAAGCTCCGTGCCAAATTTCAGCATGTTCATCGGTCCGTACTCCCGCACCCAGCGGGAAACCGGATTATCGAACCGGTCGTTCACCGTGGTCTCGTTCGCCACATCGAAGAAATCAAAGTCGTCCCCAAAATTCGTCATCAGATGGGTGATCCGCTCGGTATACAGCGCCTTCACATCGGCGTCGTCCGCCACCCAGTCGGGACAGAGCTCATGCCAGATCAGGGCGTGGAGCTTTTTCTTCAGCCCGTTCCTCTGCGCCCATTGAATCAGATTGCTGGTGTAGGGCTCGTTGTATTCGCGCCGCTTCGGCTCGTACCAACTCCAGTGGTACGGCACCATCGTGTAGTTGAAAAGCTTCGTAAACTCCTCGGTGAACCGTTCGTTCATCTCCGGTTTGTCATAAGTGCCGTATTTGTAGCACACCGCCCCAAACAGGAACTGATGGTTCTTCATCCGAACCTTTATCCCGGCATTCTCCACCGGCCGGCCATTTTTCAGGACGATAAACTCCACATCCTTCGTACGCACGTCCTGAATGCGCCGCCGGGCCTGCTGCAACAGCTCGCTCACTGTCCTGCCTCCTTGCGATATCGTTTTCTCACCGGCGGCTCCGCTGCCTTTCGGGCTGCGCGAACCCCGGATATCCACGAGCTCCTCCACAAAGGAGCCTGACAGATTGATTGTACACGCATCCCCTCGCCAAGTCAACGAAAAAGTTGAAAGAGGGGGCGTTTCGCCGCAGTAGGCCCTATTCAGCGAAAAGTCGATTTTCGCCGTCCCTATCGGATAGCTCTTACCAAAGGGAAGGGAATGAAAAGGGGGATGGGGAGGCGTAGAAGAGGAAGAACTGACGAGCAGCGGAGAATAGCCGGCAGAAAAAGGCCGGTTTTGCGGCCTTTGGTCGCAAAATGCGCGCCGTCCCCATGGCGCGCAGGGGATTTTTCCAAAGGGAATCGGCAGCAGCCGATTCCCTCCTTTCACAGATCAAACACGAATTCTTCATCGAATGTCCACCAAACAGGCTTAGGATAGAACCAGATTCCGTTCGCTTTTTCCGGCGGACGAAGGAGGCAGAAGGCATCGAATGTATATTGTTAAAAACGCCCTTCGCAGCATGATCCGGTCCAAAGGCCGCAACATCCTGATCCTGATTATCGCGCTGGTGATCGCCGTTTCCGCCTGCGTGACCCTGTCCATCCGGCAATCCGCGGTGCGGGCCCGAGAAACCGGCCTGGCCGATTTGGAAATCACCGCCCAGATCGCGCTGGACCGTCAGTCCCTAATGCAGTCCGCTCGGAGCGGCGATGGAGAAACAAACGGCGAACCGCCCGACCGATCCTCCATGAAGGAGGCTCTTCTCGGGGCGCAGGGCCTGTCGTTGGAGGAACTGCAGACTTACGCCACCGCCCCATCGGTGAAAAGCTTTTACTACACACTCACCGCCTCGATGAATGGGTCGGACCTGGAGCCCATCGACCTGAGCGGATCGGGCGAGGACGACGACTCCGCTTCGGACGGCTCTGGCAGCACGAACAAGCTTGGCGGCGAAAGTCCCTTCGGCGGTAAGGGCATGGGCGGTATGAACGGGATATTCGGCGCCCAGGGGGATTTCACCCTGATCGGCGCCGGCTCGGACGAAGCCCTGACCGATTTTGTGAGCGGCGTCTGCGCCGTTACCGAGGGCGCGATATTTGCCGAGGGAACGGAGGCGCGGGAATGCGTCGTCAGCGATGAGCTGGCTACGCTGAACGACCTTTCGGTCGGGGATACGATCACCCTGGTCAATCCAAACGATGAAACCGAAATCGTGGATTTCGCCATCGTCGGCATCTACCACAACAGCGCGGCGGGAGCACAGGAAAGCGACAGTCTGGCAATGTTCTCCGCCGCGGGCGATTCTGCCAACCGTATTTACGTCAGCTATGCCGCCCTGAAGGTGTTTACCGATGAGTCCGCGGCGAACGCCGTCACCGAAACCGACGAAGAAACCGGCAGGGAGCAGAGTACCGCCGTCCAGGCTCAGGTATCCGGTACCTATGTGTTCGCCAACGCGGAGGACTATGAAGCGTTCGAGGCGGAGGCCCGGACTTTGGGGTTGGACGATTCCTACTCGGTTTCCTCCACTGTGGTTTCACAGTATGAGCAGAGCCTGCAGCCCCTGGAAAACCTTAGCAAATTCGCACTGTATTTTCTGATGGTGGTTCTGGTCATCGGCGCAATCATTCTGATCGTTATCAACATTTTCAGCATCCGGGAACGAAAATATGAAATCGGGGTGCTGACCGCCATCGGCATGAGCAAGGCGCGGGTCGCCCTGCAGTTCGTGACGGAAATGTTCACTATCACTCTGGTCGCCGTGCTGCTGGGCGCGGCGGTAGGCGGGGTCGCCAGCGTTCCCGTTTCCAACGCCCTGCTGGAATCCCAGATTACCTCGCAGGAACAGAAACGCGACGACCTCCGCGGCAATTTCGGCCGGGAGATGGGAGGCGGACCGGGCAGAAACCTGCCGGACGCCGCCAATATCCTGTCGGGCGATGCGACCCCCACGGGCGGCTTTTTCGGCGGCGCGGCCAACTATATCAGCGAGGTGAACGCTTCCCTGGATTTCACTGTGCTGGCTCAGCTTCTGGGAATCGGCGTGCTGCTGACGCTGCTTTCCAGCGGCGCGGCCCTGATCTTCATACTGCGGTACGAACCGCTGAAAATTCTGTCCAACCGTGATTAAGGAGGCGCTCGCAATGCCGATACTGACCCTTTCCCAGCTTTCCTATACCTATGAAGGGGAGCGCTCCCCTGTGTTCGAGAACCTGAATTATTCCTTTGAAGAGGGCCGGATTTATGCCGTGGTCGGCCGGTCCGGTGCGGGAAAAACCACCCTGCTTTCCCTCCTGTCCGGCCTGACCCGCCCCACCAAAGGGAATATCCTGGTAGAAGGAAAGAACATTCGGGAGATCAACAAATACCACTACCGCAGCCGGTATGTCGGCGTGGTATTCCAGAATTTCAATCTCCTGCCTAACCTGACGGCAAAGGAAAACGTGACACTTTCTATGGATATCGCCGGACTGAAAGGGATGACCGCCAAAGCAAAAAAAGAACGGGCGGCGGAGCTGCTCGAAAAGGTCGGGCTGGAACAGCGGGAAGCCGACCGGCGGATTCTCAAGCTTTCCGGCGGGCAGCAGCAGCGGGTGGCCATCGCCCGCGCCCTCTCCTACGACCCGAAGATTCTGCTGGCGGACGAACCCACCGGCAACCTCGACGCTGAAACTCGGGATGAGATCATGGAGATTTTCCGGATGCTGGCAGACGAAGGAAAATGCGTTATTCTAGTCACCCACTCCGCCACCGTCGCCGCTCAGGCCGATGCCGTTTACGAGCTGAAAAAGGCCGCGCCCGCCAAAAAGGCGAAGAAGCGACCTACGCCGCCCGCACCGCGGACCGAAACGTTGCCTCCCCCGCCTCCCGGCGGCTCCACCTTGGGGCTGGACTAACCGAACCGGCCTTTTGGCGCCTTTTAACGAAAAAGAAGGGCTTTGCTCCGGTATCTGGAGCAAAACCCTTCTTTTTCATTATTGACAGTATTGGCGGCCAAAGGGAGGAATTATTCAAACAACGGGGTAGAGAGGTACCGATCGCCCGTGTCGGGGAGCAATACCACGATGGTTTTCCCCTCATTCTCCGGGCGCTTGGCCAGCTGAGTAGCCGCCCACAACGCCGCGCCGGAGGAAATACCGGCCAGCAGGCCCTCCCCGCGCGCCAACTCCCGGCCGACGGCAAACGCGTCCTCGCTGCGCACCGTGATGATTTCATCATAAATGCCGGTGTTCAGCACCTCCGGGACAAAGCCGGCGCCGATGCCCTGAATCTTGTGCGGCCCGCTCTTCCCTTCGGACAGAACAGGGGAATCCTTCGGCTCCACCGCCACCACCCGGACGGCTGGATTCTGCTGCTTGAGGTATTCCCCCACGCCGGTGAGGGTGCCGCCGGTACCGATGCCGGCCACAAAAATATCCACCTTGCCGTCGGTATCCCGCCAGATTTCCGGCCCGGTAGTCGCCCGGTGGACGGCTGGATTGGCCGGGTTCACAAACTGACCGGGAATAAAGGCGTCCGGAATCTCCGCCGCCAGTTCTTCCGCCTTGGCGATCGCACCCTTCATCCCCTTCGTCCCGTCGGTGAGCACCAGCTCCGCCCCATAAGCTTTCAGCAGGTTGCGGCGTTCGATGCTCATGGTTTCGGGCATGGTGAGGATGATACGGTAGCCCTTCGCCGCCGCCACCGAAGCCAGCCCGATGCCGGTGTTACCACTGGTCGGTTCAATAATAACCGATCCCGGCTTCAGCCGTCCCTTGGCCTCCGCATCTTCCACCATCGCCCTGGCGATACGATCCTTGACGCTACCGGCCGGATTGAAGGCTTCCACCTTGGCAAGCACCGTCGCTTTCAGGTCATGATGGCGTTCGTAATTGGTCAGCTCCAATAACGGGGTGTTTCCAATGAGTTCGGTCAGACCTTTTGCAATACGTGCCATATCCATCGTCTCCTTTTTCAAAATAAAAATATTTCATAGTATTCCTACTTGTTTGATATGATTATATCATACACCCCTTTTTTATCCTTGTCAAGGGGAATATTACGATGTCGGAAAATTTTTCGGTCTTTCTATTATCCGGGCCGCTCGCCGGTTCTGCTCCAAACGCAACCGATGTTGACCGATTTTCGTTTGATTCCAACTACTGCTTGCTTGAAGCAACCGCTCGTTTCATTTATATTCTTTTATATAGGAATGGAATCTCCCTTCCCTCCCCTCACTCTTCTCACTCACCTTCTTCCTTTTCACTCCACTCCTCTCCCTATCCATGGTATACCGATATCCAAAACCTAATTTTTTATTTTTAACAAACCTTTATTTCAATTTCGCTACTATATAAAGAACGGCTTATAAAAATCCATTCCATACTTACGAAAGACGAGGCGGCCGCTATGCATCGTTCTGAAAACTCTCCCGCTGAATCTACCAGTTCCAAAAGTAAAAAAGCCCGGGTTCGTCCGCGTTATAGCGCCCCAAGCAACGTCCTCTTCGTCCTTTCCGGTATCCGGAAAATATGACCGCTTTCTTCTTTCCCCACATCGCAAACGCCGGTCGTCTGCTGACGACCGGCGTTTGCATTAGCGCTGTCTATCCCTACCCCGCCGATCGAAAAAATTGCGCCTCTGCCGGAGACGGAGGAACCTCCGGCAATATGCATCAGGACTTCCGGTGATATCGAAAATCTTGATTTTTCCATTCGTCTTTTTTCGCCTAGCCGGTCACTGGGCGGCAAAAAAGCATCGTGAAGATATGGTGAAATATCGCAAAAAGTCTTGACTTAGAGTTAACTTCATAGTTTATGATAGGATAAAGACAAAATAATGACAGTCTTATTTCTTCGAGCTTATATCGCGTTCCTGAATCCGCCGATTTTCTGGCGTCCGAAGTCTTCAGCCTTTCCTGCCGGTCTTTGCTTTTCTCTATAAGCAGTCGGCCTCCATGATTTTCGACGACGAATAAGAAGCGGACGGCTTTCTGTTTGTCTCGCCTGCCGTCCACTCCGAAGTGAACGGCGCCCTCATCACCGCGCCTTTACCGCGGGCCGACGGCATAATCCGTTCCGTTACAAGCCAGCCGCCTCCCTGATCGTGGGGCGGGACGGAGACGCGGCGGCGCTTCGCCCTCTGAACGCCCTCCTCATACGCGGCGGACTGGCTGCGGCGATGGAGGAGAACGTCTTGATCGGCTCCACGCCGGAAAAAATCTGCTGGGAAAGGAAAAACCGAGAACGGCTGCGCCGGACTGCCGACAGCATGGCGCGGCAGCTCATGCGGCGACACAATGGCAAGGCGCCGCTCTCGGAGAAGCTCCCCTTTCGTGAGCGCTCCTATGAAACCCGTGTCTCCACCCAATGGAACGCCACCCATCCGTCCGGTATGCCCGATCATATCTATTCTTTCCCCTGATCCTTTTTATTGTCTCCTTATGCGGGCAGGTATTTTAACAGAAAAGGTGACAGGACATGACGACTGCCGAAGTCAGCAAAAAATACGATATCACGCCGGATACCCTGCGCTATTATGAGCGGGTGGGGATGATTCCGCCTGTCCACCGCACGCCGAGCGGACTGCGGGATTATACCGAAGCGGACTGCAATTGGGTGGAACTGGCAAAATGCATGCGCAGCGCCGGGCTGCCGGTCGAAGTAATGATTGATTATGTTCATTTAACCCTGCAGGGGGACGGGACCTTCGCCGGACGGCTGCAGCTTCTGTCCGAACAGCGCGAACGCCTTTTAGTGCAGCGCCGGTCGATCGACGCCATGCTGGAACGGCTGGATTATAAGATTTCCCGGTACGAAAGCGCGGTGAAAACCGGCGTTCTGTCGTGGGAGACCCCGGAAAAATAACGTCCGGTTTTGGACGAAGGGACCAACTGTGCGGGATTAACCGTTGAAACCGGCCGAGTGCGATTTCATGCCGGTAAAACGCGAAATGCGGACCATAAACTATGGTCCACAAACTTTTTAAGGGGCGCCGCCATGCAGCGCCCCTTAATTAATTTTTATTGTCCAGCGACTGGACGGTAATGGTATATGTCCGGCTGCGCGGCCCGTCGAACTCGCAAAAATAAATTCCCTGCCAAACACCGAGGGCCAGCCGTCCCTCCGTGATGGGCACGGTAACGCTGCTGCCGACAAAGCTCGCTTTCAGGTGAGCAGTGGTATTCCCTTCCGCGTGTCGGTATTCCGGCCGGTCAGGGAACAGGTCGTCCAGCGCCAGCCGCATATCCGACGCCACGTCGGGATCGGCGTTTTCATTGATAGTCATTCCCGCCGTGGTATGGGGACAGTAAACAACGCAGAGCCCTTCGCGTACCCCGCTTGCCCGGACCGCCTCCTGTACCTGCGGCGTGATATTGCGGAATTCCTCCCGCCTGGTTTGCAGTCGGCCTGTGAACATAACGCGGCTCCTTTTTTGAACAGACAATATTTTTATTTTATCAATATTCTCAAATTGTATTAGGCCTTTTCATTTTGCTCCGTATTTTTTGCTTTTTCACGTGAGGCGAGAGTCCTCTTAATCTGCTGCTTTTCTTTCTTTATTCCTTTCAGCATGGCTTCGAGCTCCGTAAGTCTGGTCTCTAGCCACTCAGTAGGATAAGAGGAAACCTTATCCTTCCCCGATGGCTGATAGATTCTTTGGTAAATCGGGCGAGTTTTTAAAGCGTCCGTTGCCAGCTTTTCAATTCTCTCCATCCCTATATCTATATAATCTTGTATTAATTCCGTTCCATAAGCTCTTCGATTATTTTTTAGCGCTGCAATTAATGAACTTCCAACTCCGGCAAACGGATCATAAACAATATCCCCTTCATTAGTAAGCGCCAAAACGCATCTTTCAACCAATTCAATAGGGAACTGGCAGGGATGGATTGTTTTTTCTGGATGCTGTGACTTTACATTCGGTATATCCCATACGCAGCAATCCCAATCATCATATAGCCGCTCAAGTGTCGCCTGCCATAAGTCTTCCGGATTCTTCCCTTTGGGATTGCCGGAGAGTTTTCCTTTATTGACTCCCTTGTATGCTCTTTTCCCGGGATATTTAGCTGGTATTCTTACATCATCCAAGTTGAAAATGTACTCGTCTGATTTCGTAAACCAAAGAATTGTTTCATATCTACCAGAAAATCTTTTTTCGCATTGCAATCCATGGCCAAAGTGCCATACAATTCGATTTTTCAGCTGCAAGCCAAGCTCCTTGAACAGTGGATAAAAATAGATATCAAGCGGAAACACCTCGCTTGTTATGGGATTAATGTAGTTTCCCGTTTCCCAACAAATGCTCCCGTCCTTCGCCAGAACTCTATACAATTCCTCTATGATAGGCTTTAAATTTTCCAAATATTGAGACAGCGACGTTATCGTTTCATACTCTTTACCAATATTATAGGGCGGTGATGTAATAACAAGTTTAATGCTCTCATCAGGCAATCCTTTAAGAAATTCTAAAGCATCTTGCTTTATGTACAAATATTCGTTTAATTTCATTATTATATCCCCATGATCGTAAAACAATGCTCGATCTTGTCAATTCTGGCTTGAACAGCTGGTTTGATATGTCCTTTACTCCTCACTACGGCTATTTTCGCCTTAATCTTAGCAATATCGGAGTTGTTAATGATGCGAATTAAGTCGACATCGGTATAATCGGTTGCTTCACAGCTGCAAATGGTATCCGGTTCAATCCCCAAAAGCAAAATAGGCACCGGTGGATTGGTGCGTCCCTCACGAATAACATTGGTAACCTCGTTTTCAAACCAGGGAACTCCCGTATCCATATGTTCTTCCATTGCTTTTGTAGGAATAATTTCAATTCCTACATCAATATCGTTTCTGGAATAGAAGAAGGTGTGCTTTACATGCAAATCATAAGCGACACTGAAATACTTTCCAAACTGAACTTCAACGGCAATGCGCTCTTTTTGAAAATCGACTTGATTAAATGTAGAATAACTTGTAAAACCCCTGTCTTCAATAATTCGCTTTTGCTGTTCCTTATCATGAATCGAAATAATATCTCTCGTCGTCTTCTCATCGCCTGTAACATAATAATAGACTCTTCGTTCATCCCAACCATAACCCAGTAATAAGCTTTTTATAGCTGTATTGATATCGCTTTGACTATAAAACACCTGCCCCAATTTTGCAATATCACAACTTATTTTCAAAAAACGATTGGCGTCAACGTCAGCAATACTGTGCTTTATTTCATCGTATTCGCATGGTTTATTAACGATCAAAAACTCCCTCGCATTTAGGTGATTATATTGGTTGTTTATTTTCATATGTAAATCCTCCTATCAGCATGACAATTTTAAAAGCATGTCATAGTCCAGCGCATCCGCAATATCCTCCATTTTTGATTATATGTACTGAGTTTTCAAGTTTTGCCGTTACATCCGGCCAATTTTCACCGCTCAAAGAAATTGTATTTTTCTCTAACCTCATCATTTTCAATCCATTTTCGTCAAAAGCTTCCAAGGTGGATTATATCGGGCCACTTCCTATAAAAAGATAATTTTAGTATATCGCAAACAATTCAAAATTACAATTCGATTGCTTACATTTTTGGGGCCAGCACACTGTATTCGGGCTTTCCTTTATTATAGATGGTTTCCTTCCGCTTTTCCATACTTCCGCCTGCCGAAGAAAAATTTTTAACAGCGGGCATATCGGCGGCAATTCGGTCAAAAATACTACCATCAATTGATCGGGTATGCACGGTCCCGTCGGATTCGTCCGCGGCCGTCTCCGGAAATGGAGGAACACCATGGGACACATCAATTTCGATAAGAAAAACGGCCGGAAAGCCGGCTGGAAAGGCTTCTACATTGCACTGGCGGTTTGCCTGGTCGCGGTAGGGGGCGTGGCGGTCGTCACCTTTATGAATACGCCCGGACTGTCCACCAAAGGAAACGAATCGTCGGGGACGCCGACTACGGCGCCCTCCCGGCCGGTGGGGCAGGTGGTGAGCAATGTGCCGGACAACCGGCTCACTACCACGACGGCTCCGATCACGACTACCACGGCGGCGCCTACGATAGATACCGCCGCTACCACCAGCGGTCCGGCGGATTTGTTTATCCTTCCCCTGACCAATGAGGTAATCAAGGGTTACAGCAATGGGCAGCCGGTATACTCGGAAACCATGAACGACTGGCGTGTCCACAATGGGGTCGACTTCAAGGGCGAGGCCGGTCAGAAGGTAAAGGCGCTGGCCGACGGTTCTATTCTCAAAATAGAGGAAGACCCGCTCTGGGGGAAAGTGGTGACCATTGACCATGGCTTTGGCATCCATTCCCGTTATTGTGGGCTGGACGCCGGAACGCTGAAAGAGGGTCAGACGGTAAAGGTCGGCGAGGTTATCGGTACGCTGGCCGACGTTCCCTGTGAGCGGAACCAGGGTCCCCATCTGCATCTGGAAATTCTGGTGAACGACGAGCATGTAAATCCGGTCGAGGCAATTGGACGGGACGTCAAGACCTCTGGAACGACGGCGAAATAATCCGTTTTGATTTCCTTCGGTATGTTCCATATTTCCTGCCCTCGGAATCCGCGCGGAAATCTCCGCCGGCTCGGTCAGAAGGGCAAAAAGAAGCCGCGGCGGACGCCGCGGCTTCTTTTTTCAGGCGGTCAGGAACGTTATTTCGCAAAAAATACGACGCAGAAAGTTTTCGGCCGCTTTTTCAAAGGGGGGTGGAGTCGGGGGCAAAGCTTCTTGGCGCGTCCCGTAGGACGCAAAATTTGCAGGGAACTGCCCACAGGACAGTTCCTCAACCTCGCCGGGTATACCTTTTGCTGTTTGAGCACCAGCTTTTCGACAGGCCGGAATACGGGGAGATGCGCCGCCCGGCCAGGTTCGCTGCCAACGCTTTCCGGCGGCGCAATCGAAAATGCCTGTCGGCATTTTCCCGCCGCTGCTATTATACCATAATGCCGGCCGTCCCGGATTCTTTATATAACCTGGAACAGATAAAATTTCAGGTAATCGGTCTCCGGCACATTCCAGAGAATGGGGTGATCGGGGGACTGGCGGCGGGCTTCGATCTGTCGAAGCTGCACCCCCGCGTCGGCGGCGGCCGCCTTCAGCATCTCCCGGAACAGCGGCTCGGTCAGAAAATGGGAGCAGGAGCAGGTCGCGAGATAGCCGCCCCGCGGCAGGAGTTTCATCGCCCGCAGGTTAATCTCCTTATAGCCCCGGATCGCGTTTTCTGTCGCGGAGCGGGATTTGGTGAAGGCGGGGGGATCGAGAATGATAAAATCGTAGGGCTTACCGTGCAGAGAGGGGAGCAGGTCAAAGACGTTTTCGCACCGGAAATCCATCCGGCCGTCCAGCCCATTCAGGCGGGCGTTTTCCTCCGCCATAGCGACAGCGTCGGCGGAAATGTCCACGGCGGTGACATGCTCCGCTCCGGCGAGGGCGGCGTTCAGCGCGAAGGAACCGGTGTGAGTGAAGCAGTCCAGCACCCGCCGTCCGGCCGCCAGCCGCGCCGCGGCCTGCCGGTTGTACTTTTGATCGAGGAAGAAGCCGGTTTTCTGCCCGTTTTCCACGTCCACATGGTATTTCACGCCGTTTTCCGTCATAATGAGACGGACGCCGCCGGGTGCGGGATTCCCAAACCACCCCTTGCCTTCCTCCAGTCCCTCCAGCGTCCGGATGCCGACGTCGTTGCGCTCGTAAATGCCGTCCACCGTTTGCCCGTCCTCCCGCAGCACCTTCCGCAGCAGGGGGAAGAGCAGCGGCTTCAGCCGGTCCATCCCCAGGGAAAGAGTCTGGGTAACCAGCACGTTTTCAAAACGATCCACCGTCAGGCCGGGAAACTGGTCGGCTTCCCCGAAAATCACCCGGCAGGCGTTGGTATCCAATCCCATGACCGTCCGGCGGTAATTCCACGCGTACCGGATTCGCCGCTCCCAAAAGGCTTCGTCCAGCGTGTCCGATGCGTTGCGGGTGAGCAGCCGGACACGGATTTTCGACCGGTCGCTGATCAGGCCGGTGCCGACATACCGGTTCCGGGAGCTGAAAACATCCACGACGCCGCCGTTTTCATGCTCGTCGGCCGAAAGCACCTCGGTGTCGTAAATCCAGGGATGCCCCGCTTCGCAGGAGAGCTGGGCCTTCCGGGTGATGATGAGCCGGGGATAGTCGCGTTCCTGTTTCATTGGTTCGTTCCTTCCAAAAAGCGAAGAAGGGCGTTCGCCCTTCTTCGCTTTTTTAATATTTATTTCCGAAGGCCGCTTATTGTGCGGCCGATGTGGTCGGCGCAGGTGAGGCCGCGGTGGTGGTCACCACCGTGGAAGAGATGAACTGCGCGCTAACGTAGCCGACGCCGTCCTTAAATTTGATTTTGTACCAGTCGCCTTCCCGGCCGAGGATGTCCACCTTTTCGCCGGTTACCAGCCCGCCGATGGCGCCGTAATCGGTGCCCGGGCCGCTGCGGATATGCATACTGGTCGCGTTGCACCAGCCGACCGAGGGTGTGCCTGCCGGGATTGTCGGCGCTGTGGTGGTCGTAGTCGAGGGAACCGAGGAGGTCGATGCGGCGGACGCTGTCGTGGTGGCGGCCTCCGAAGAGCCGCTGCCGGAGTTCTTACTGATGCCGTCCTTGTTACAGGCGGCCATCGATAGAGCCAGTACGGCGACAGCGGCGGTGCAGCCGAGTCGGAGAGCCCATGTATGAATGAAGGGGCGATTGGTTTTCATGTTCGTTCAACCTCCATGAAATATTCGGAAACTCTTAATTGAGAGTATTCTACCACAATCCGGCGAAGAATAAAAGCCGGATTAAGAAAAATCTAAGGCGGAACCGGCGAAATTTCTCCGATAACGGCGACTTTTTGACAATACCGTTCCGGCTTTGTCCCCCAGTAGGGAACGGTACGGCGATTGGCAAAGCGGCGGATATTGGGAAAGGTGTGGTCATAAATATGAAATTACGGCGGATGCTTTTTGTCCTCCTGATGGTTCTTCTGGCCGGGACGCTGACCGGCTGCGTCCGGGTGGAGGCGGGAAAGCGGCGGCGGTTCCAGACGGTTTTCGTCGGATCGATGGATACGGTAGTTCGCTTTACCGCCTATTGCGTAGACGATGCGGAATTCGACCGCGCCTGCGAGCGGGTACGCAGCGGGCTGGAGAAAGCCGACGCGCTGTTCAATGCGTATCGGGAGGACAGCTCCCTGTCCCGGGTGAACGCCGGGGCGGGAACGGGGCCGGTCGCGGCGCCGTCCGCTCTGGCGGCGGCGCTGGAGGAGTGCCGCGCATGGCAGGCGGAGGTCCCCGCCGCCAATGTCGCGATGGGGAGCGTCCTTTCCCTATGGCATACGGCGCGGGAAACGGGAGAGCCGCCCGAAGGGGAAGCGGTCGCCGCCGCCCTCTCCCACACCTCGATGGATGCGGTCCGGGTGACCGGGCTGGAAATAGACGGGGAGGATGCGGCGGTGGCGATCGACGACCCAGCCCTGTCGCTTGACCTCGGCGGGGTCGCCAAGGGGCTGGCTGCCCGGAGCATCACGGACGGGTTGCGGGAAAGCGGGCTGGACTGCTTCCTGCTGGACTGCGGAACCAGCACCCTCGTCTGCGCCGGCGCGCCGCCGGGAAGGGCGGGCTGGACGATTGCCCTGCGGAATCCCGACGCTTCCCTCAACCGGTCGGGGACGGAAAACCCGCCCGCAACGCTGGGACAGATCGCGCTGAAGGACTGCTGCGTCGGCACCAGCGGCGACTATCAGAAATATTTTGAGAAAAACGGGACATTCTATTCCCATATTATCGACACGACCACCGGTTATCCGGCGGACTATGTCCGGGCGGTGACCGTACTGACGGAGGATGCGGGCGAGGCGGATTTTTATTCCACCGCTCTCTTCGCCCAGCCGTACGAACAGGCGCGGGCGCTGGCTGAGCGTACGCCCGGGCTGGAAGCCCTCTGGGTGTTTCAGGACGGGAGCCGGGCGGCGACCGGCGGCTTTCCGCCGCTGGAGCCGCCGGCGTAATTCGTTCATCACAGGCGGACATAGTAAGCAAAGGAGACGATACGATGCCCATTCCATTCCGCGGCGGCGTGGCGTTCGGCCATGCCGTGGAGCATAAGGAGCAGACCGCGCAGAGTCCGATCCGGCCTTTTACCCCGGCCCAGCTTGTCCTGCTGATGCGGCAGGGCTTCGGAGCCGTCTGCGAGCCGGCGGTAAAGGCGGGGGACCGGGTGCTGGCCGGTCAGGTGGTCGGCAAGCCGCCCGCCGCCGAGGGAAACCGTCCGGTGTTCGCCGCCCCGATTCACTGCGGCGTGTCCGGCTTCGTCCGGGCGGTGGAGCCCCGCCCCTCGGCCGAAGGGGAGACCCTGGCCGTGGTGGTGGACAGCGACGGAAAAGGGGAGACGGCCCCGCCCCTCCTTTCCGCAAACAGCCGGGACGGGGTCCGCGCCCTGATGAAGGAAGCCGGGCTGACCGGCATGGGGGGCGCGGGCTTCCCGACCTTTCTCAAATACGACACCAACAAGCCTATCCGGTATGTGCTGGTGAATGGAGCGGAATGCGAGCCCTACCTGACCGGCGACCATCGCCTGATGGCCGAGCGGCCGGAGCAGGTGGTCGCCGGGGCGAAGGCGCTTGGCCTTGCGGCCGGGGACGCGGAGGTTTTCCTCTGTGTGGAGGCAAATAAACCGGACGCGATCGCCCATCTGGAGGACGCCTCCGCGGCGGAGGAAAGCGTGTCGGTGGTGCGGCTCCCGGCCAAGTACCCGCAGGGCGGGGAGCGGCAGATAATCAAGGCCGTTCTCGGGCGGGAGGTACCCGCCGGCGGCCTGCCCGCCGACTGCGGGGCATTGGTGACCAACGTAGGTACCGCCGTCGCTCTGGCCGACGCGCTGCAGGGCCGTCCGCTGACCCATCGGGTGGTGACGGTGTCCGGACGGGTAGCGAAGCCGGCCAATCTCTATGTGCCGATCGGCACCCGGCTGTCCGATCTGCTGGAGTACTGCGGCGGCGCGGTGGGGGAGGAGCGCTTCCTCTGGATCGCGGGCGGGCCGATGACCGGCGCGGCCCTGGCGACGACGGAGGTCCCCGTGACGAAAGGGACAACCGGCCTTGTGGTACTGGACCGGCCGGAGAACCGGGAGAGCAACTGTATCCGCTGCGGAGGCTGCGCCCGGGTCTGCCCCTCCTCCCTTCTGCCGTTCGCCATCGACGCGGCGGTGATCTCGGGGGATATGGCAGCCTGCGCGGTTTACCGGGCCGACCAGTGCATCTCCTGCGGCTGCTGCTCCTATATCTGTCCGGCAAAGCGGCATCTGGCCCACCGGGTAACGATGGCCCGGTCCGCCTTCCGGGAAAAGCGGATTCCTTTGCCGTAACGGAAAAGAACGGAGAATAGCGCGGAAGAAAGCCGTGCACGGGATTGGAAAGAACCGTTTGCCGGCCAAATGGAGGCCGTCGCTCCGCAAAGCGGAGACACGCTTCTTTCCATTTACTCCATTCATTCCATCCACTTTGTGCCGTATGCAAAGAATAGGTGATTTCGATGGACAATAAACAAAATCTGGCCCTTTCGGCTCCGCATATTCGCCGGCCGCGGGATACCCGAGGCATCATGCGGGACGTCTGCATCGCGCTGATCCCCGTTGTCGCCGCGGCGCTGTGGTTTTTCCGTTTGCGGGCGCTTTGGCTGCTGCTGGTCACGACGGCGGCCTGCGGGCTGACCGAGTGGATATGCCTTCGCCTGCGGAAGGGCGGGGCGGGCTTCGACGGCAGCGCGGTGGTGACCGGGCTGCTGCTCGCCCTTTCCCTGCCGGCGGGAACCAATCTTGTCGCCGCCGCTCTCGCGGGCGTTTTCGCCATTGCGGTGGTAAAGCATCTGTTTGGCGGGATCGGCCACAATATCCTCAATCCGGCGATGGCCGGCCGCGCTCTGCTGATGGCGGCCTGGCCGGCTTCCCTGCACGGCTACGAATGGGCGGACGCGGCCTCCTCCGCCACGCCGCTTTCCATGACGGGCGGGGAAGGGATGTGGTCTATGCTTTGGGGGGCGGAAAACGGGAGTATCGGGGAAACCTCGGCCCTGCTGATCCTGCTCGGCGGGGCGTACCTGTTGGCGACCGGCTGTATCCGGCTGCGGATGCCGGTGACCTGCCTGTGGAGCTTCGCGCTCTTTATGTGGGTTTTCGGTGGGGAGCAGGGGCTGTTCACCGGCAACGCGGCGGCGCAGATGCTTTCCGGCGGGCTGATGCTGGGTGCCTTTTTCATGGTGACCGATTTCACCGGTAAGCCCGCCACCTTCGCCGGCGAGCTGATTTATGCGGCGGGAATCGGCATCCTGACGGCGGTTCTCCGGCTATGGGGACCGTATCCGGAGGGAATGTGCTTCGCTATCCTGCTGATGAACCTGGCCACGCCGCTGATCGAATACCTCACCCGGCCTCCGGTATACGGAACGCGGCCGGCGCTTGCCGCGGCACCCGATCCGGCGCGCCGCTGAAACAGGAACCATACCGCTCTCCGAAAATCGCTGAAAAATTTGTGTTTTTATGGGAGAGCAGTACTAGGAAAGGACGACGGAACAATGATGAAACAATGGGGAAAACCCCTGCTCAGCCTGCTGGCGGTGATCGCGGTTTCGGTAGCTCTTCTCTTTGGCATGGATGCGCTGACCCGTACCGTGATCGAAAAGCAGGAGCTGGAGACGGTGAAAAAGGCGTTTTCCGGTGTGATTTCCGGCGAAAAATGGGAGGAGCTGAAAACCGATGGAGCGGCCGATATCCAGGCCGCCTACCGGGTGCTGGATAAGGACGGTACGCTTCTCGGCTACGCCGTGACCGCGGCGGTCAGGGGCTATGGAGGGGAGATGGAGGTGCATACCGCCCTGGCGGCCGACGCGTCCCGTTTCCTTGGTCTGCGTGTCGGGAACCATCAGGAATCCCAGGGCTACGGCTCCAAGGTGACGGAAGAGGCATTTTACGGTCAGTTCGTGTCCCTTTCCGCCCCTGCGTCCCTGGGCGGCTATACGGGCATCGAAGAGGATCAGGCCGGTTCGTCCGCCGGGACGATGAAGGACGGCTCCTACCGGGCGGAACAGGCGTCGTACAGCGACGGCTACAAGAATTTTGTGGAGATCACCGTGCAGGGAGGCCGGATCACCTCTGTGAACTGGGATGCGATGAAGGAAGGCTCCGATGCCACGAAAAAGGCGGAATCACAGGCCGGGAGCTATGTAATGACGGAGGACGGCCCTCTTTGGCACGAGCAGGCGAAAACGATGGAGGACGCGCTGATTAAAGCACAGGATCCCGCTTCCCTGACCTATAACGAGGAGACCGGGAAAACCGACGCTTACGCCGGGGTGTCGGTGGACGTCGGAGTTTTCGTCAAGCTGGCGAAGCAGGCGGCCGATCAGGCGAAGGCCGGCTCCGACAGCACGGCGCTGTGGAAGAACGGCAGCTACCGGGCCGACAGCGAAGGCTACAGCCAGGGCTACCGCGCGTTTGTAGAGATAACCGTGACCGACGGCCGGATTGCCGCCGTAAACTGGGACGCGGCGAAGGAAAACTCCGATACCACGAAAAAGGCGGAGTCGCAGGCGGGGGAGTACGTGATGACGGAAAGCGGTCTTCTCTGGCACGAACAGGCGAAAACGATGGAGGATGCGCTGATCGCGCTGCAAAATCCCGCCCGGCTGGCCTATGACGCGGATACCGGGAAAACCGACGCTTATGCCGGGGTGTCGATCGACGTTTCGGATTTCGTGAAGCTCGCCGCGAAGGCGCTGGAGACTGCGGGCGCCGGGAATACGGGCAATACGGTGGAAAACGCGGTTTCCGGCAGCGGCGAGGTGGACGGCGTGACCGGGGCGACGGTCTCCTCCAAAGCAGTGGTGCGGGCCGCCAACCGCGCTTATGAATTCGTGGCCGCTTACGGCAGGGAGAACGGGTAAATGGCCCCCGTAAAACGGCAGCCGTCGGTGGACGGCGCGTCGGTGTTCCTCTGCCTGCTGGCGGCGGGCTGCGGGTCCCTGACTGCCGCGCTGCTGTATATCGCCGGCGGGGCGCTGCTGCTTTTCCTGCTGCTTCTCACTCTGCTGGTTCTGCCGCCCCTGAACGAAGCTTCAGCCGGGAGAACCCGGAACGCCGCTCTCCTGCTCTTTGCAGCGGCGTTAATCACATCCCTGCGGCGGCTGCTCTCCGCTTTCCGCCCCGGCTGGCTGGAGGCGATGGGACCGCCCGGGCTGGCTGCGGCCGCCCTCCTGTTCGCCGCGCCCGCGGCGGCGTCCCTGTGGGAAAAAGGGCGGGGAACGGCCGGAAAGACATCCGGCGGGAAAAAGCCCGGCGGAAGCCTCTCCGCCGGACGGTGCGCCGCCTGCGCGGGCGCATTCCTTTTGATCGGCGGGGTGCGGGAGCTGCTTTCCGCCGGAACGCTGGGAGGCGTCCGGCTGCTGCCGTCGGGCGTTCCCGTGTTCCCCTCCTTCGCCTTTGGGGCTGCGGGGATTCTGGCGACAGCGCTGCTCCTCGCCCTCCTCCGCGTCCGGGGCCAGGGACGGCCGGTCGGCTACCGCATCCGGGAAGGACTGCTTTTCGCCCTCAGCGCTTTTGTCCTTACGATGGCGGCGGGGGTTCTGTACGCTCCATTGACCCGGCTGTTCCCCCTGCCGGCAGTGTGGCGGCCCTTTCTTGCCGCTGCCTTGTGCGGCTTGCTCGCACTGGCGGGCGGCGCGCTGTTCCAGCCCAAGCCCAACGAGCCGCCCGTCGCCGGGACGGCCCGCGCGGTGTTCGCGGACGGAACCCTGCCCGTTCTGGCGACGCTCACTCTCCTCGCCGCCGAGCGGCGGATGGAGGAAGCGGCGGCCCTGCCCTTTTTCGGCGGAATCGCGGCGGCAGCGGCTATCCTTGGGGCCGCCTGTGCGCTGGTCGCGGCGGCGGTTCCCCGGCTGGATACCTCGGGCAATCCCCATCTTCCGCCTTCGTTCCGTCCCCTGCCGGTCTGGTTGGCGGCGGCGGGACTGGCGATGCTCGCCCTGTCGGTATTGCCGGGGTAAAGCGACTTGGTGGCAGGAGAATGGACAGAATCGTATAAAAATGCCGATGAATAGATACAGAGGAGTTTCCGCCTATCCGAGAAGTCCGGCTCCGACGGGCTTTTCAGATAGGCCGGGCCGATTGTTTTGTGACAATCGGCTTTTTTATTGTTGAAGCGCTGCAAAGGGCTCCCTTTTCTTTTTTGGTTTTCCCCCTATTCCCCCTATTCCCCATTTCCCCCGTTCCCCGTACTCCATATTCCCTCCTCTGTCTGTTTTCCCGCCGCCGGCGCCTGCCTCCGCAGGTTGCGCGGCGGCTCAGCGATGGAAAAAGGCCGAGACGACAAAAAAGAACAAAGGTTGCGGACAAGCTGTTTTTGCGATAAAATAATTGTGCATAAGCGGCGGGCGCCGTTAAAAGAGTATGGAAGGGGGAAGCCGTATGGAGAAAACCGGACATGTTTCGCTTCGCGTCTTTTTCCGTTTTCTGCTTTCTTCGGTATCCTCCTCTGCAATCGACATTCTTCTGTTCCATCTGCTGGTAAGGCTGCTGAAATCTCTGACTCCCGCGTATATTCTGCTGAGCACCGCCGGAGCGCGCCTTATATCCTCGCTGGTCAATTTCTCCATCAACCGCCGCCGGGTCTTCCGCAGCGACGGGAACCGCGCACGGACGCTCACGCGTTTCGCCCTGCTGTGCCTGTGCGTGATGGCGGCCTCGGCCTTTCTGGTCGGCCGCCTGGTACGGCTGCTCGACTGGGAAGAAACCGTGGTGAAGATGATGGTGGACGGGCTGCTGTTTTTTGTGAATTATACCGTCCAGCGGAAATGGGTGTTCCGTCCGGCAAAGGGGGAGTATGATTCCCGCCAGGCTGGATGACAGCCGGAAGGGGGACGCTATGGAGGATAGGAACAGCCTTTTGAAAACGATCCCGGCAAAAGCCATCGTAACCCGGACCAAAAACCGGAGCTGGTTCGGTACCGACTACACTATGAATATATACCGGGGCTGCTGCCACGGCTGCATCTACTGCGATTCCCGCAGCGAGTGCTATCATATCGACGAATTTGACCGGGTGCGCGCCAAGGAAAACGCGCTGGAAATTATTCGGGACGACCTGCGGCGGAAGGCGGGAACCGGCGTGGTCGGAACCGGTGCGATGAGCGACCCCTACAATCCCTTTGAACGGGAGGCGCTGCTTACCCGCCATGCGCTGGAGCTGCTGGCGGCTTTCGGGTTTGGCGCGGTCGTTGCGACCAAGAGCGACCTGATTGCACGGGACGCCGATGTTTTACAGGAGATCGCGGCCGATTCCCCGGTGCTGTGTCAGCTCACGGTCACCACGGCGGACGACGGACTGGCGGCGAAGCTGGAGCCCCGCGCTCCCGCGCCCTCCGCGCGGTTCGAGGCCCTCAGGGCGCTGAGCCGGGCCGGCGTGTATACCGGGGTACTGCTGATGCCCGTTCTCCCGTTTCTGGAGGATGGAGAGGAGAACATCCGCGCCGTGGCGGAGCGGGCGGCGGAATGCGGCGCGCGGTTCGTGTATCCGTTTTTCGGCGTGACCCTGCGTCAGAACCAGCGGGAGTATTATTTTGACCGGCTGGAGGAGGCTTTTCCCGGCGCGGGGCTGGCGGCGCGGTACCGGCGGCAGTATGGGAGCGAGTATTCCTGTCGCAGTCCCCGGATTCGGGCGCTGCGGCAGGCTTTCGAAGAGACGTGCGGCCGTTGCGGCCTGCTGTACAAAATGCAGGATATCATCCGGGGCTACACCCTTGGTTACAGCGACCGGCAGCTTCGGCTGTTTTAACACACGGCAAAAATGCGGAGAAAGGACAAACGGATCATGGGAGACAAACTGGATTTTAAAAAGGAATACCGGGATATTTATCTGCCGGGAAGGCAGCCGGCGCTCATTGACCTGCCGCCCATCCGCTACCTGATGGCGGACGGCGTCGGCGCGCCGGAAGACCCGGATTATCAGACGGTACTGTCTCTGCTGTATACCGTCACCTTTACCATAAAGATGAGCAAAATGGGCGGAGACGCGCCGTCGGGCTATGTGGATTACGTCCTTCCCCCGCTGGAGGGACTGTGGGACGGCGGACCGGATACCCTGCCCGACGACCGGCATTCCTGGCGGTGGACCTCCCTACTCCGTGTGCCGGATTATGTGACGGACGAGGTATTCGCCTGGGCGGTGGAAAAGGCGCGGAAAAAGCATCCGGAGCTGCCGTTGGATCGCCTGCGGCTGGAGACGTACGACGAGGGGAGATGCGCGCAGGCGCTGCATGTCGGTTCCTATGCGGAGGAACCAGCCACTCTGGCCCGGCTGTCCGCCTTTATTGCGGAGCAGGGGCTGACGGACGACAGCGGCCCGGTCCGCCGGCATCATGAAATTTATCTCTCCGATCCCCGGCGCACCGCTCCGGAACGGCTGAGAACCGTTCTCCGGCATCCGGTGAGATGAGAGCAGCGGCGGATGGAAAATAGGTGGAACGGCGCGTGCGAATAACAAGAAGGAAAAGCGCACAATATCTTTTTCCTATTTTACTGGAAGATATGGAAACTAACGTGCGCCGGTACGCCGCATAATGGCTCTTGCATTATGTGTATTAACGTGAGGATTAGGAATTAGGGGATCAAAATTACGCTCAGAAATTGTAATTTCTTGAAAATACTCAAGGGAGAAATCACTATGATCCGTTATGCCGTCGTCGGCACCGGCTGGATCGCCGACGCTTTTATTGAGGGAGCGGCTCTCGCGGGCGGGCTGCGCCTGTCCGCTGTTTATTCCCGCCGGGAGGAAACCGGCCGCGCTTTCGCCCAAAAATACGGGGAGCTTCCGGTCTGGACCGATCTCCCGGCGCTGGCTGCTTCGGAGGAGATCGACGCCGTGTACATCGCCAGCCCCAACGCCCTGCATTATTCGCAGAGCCGCCTGTTTCTGGAGCACGGCAAGCATGTGCTGTGTGAAAAGCCGATTACCGTGACCTCCCGCCAGCTCCGGGAGCTTTCCTCTCTGGCGGAAAAGCGGGGACTGGTATATCTCGAAGCGATTATGATGCGTCACCTTCCCGCCCGCGCGGTGCTGAAGGAGGCTGCTGCACAGCTGGGAACCGTTCGCAGCGCCCGTTTCGACTTTTCTCAGCTTTCCTCCAAATATGCCGCCCTGCAGGCGGGCGGGCTGCCGAACATCTTCAACCCCGCGATGGCGACCGGCGGCCTGATGGACCTCGGTATCTACTGCGTCTATCCCGCTCTCGACCTTTTCGGAAAGCCGGAACGGCTGGACGCATCGGCGGTGTTTCTTCCGAGCGGAGCGGACGGGGCTGGCTGCTGCCAGCTTTGGTATCCTGATAAGGTGGTGTCCCTGACCTATTCCAAAACCGCGCAGAGCCGGATCGGTTCGGAAATTCTGGGCGACGGCGGAACGCTCGCCATTCATTCGATCTCCCAGCTGACGGGGCTCCGTCTCTACCATCCGGATGGAACGGACGAGCTTTTGCTCGGCGAACGCTCCAAGGCGGAGCTGATGAGCGGAGAGGCCGCCGCCTTCCGTCGATTCATTGCGTGCCGTTCCGTGCGCAACGACTCCGCTGCATACGCTGATTATCAGGATTACCAGGACGCGGCCGCCCTATCCCTTGCGGTATGCGAAACCCTAGAGGAAATCCGGCGAAAGGCCGGTATCCGCTTTGCCGACGATCCGCCGGATTTCCCCGGTAAATCGGTGGATAAAAGCAAAAAACGGGAAGCGGCCCTCTGTACAGAGAACCGCTTCCCGTTATGACAGGAGGATTGATCGCGCCGACAAAAACACTACAGCTCGGTTTTCCACAGCCCATGCAGATTGCAGTAGGCAAAGGCGGCGATCGCTTCGTCGTCCTCCAGCAGGAAGACGGCTTCCGGCGTTTCGTCCGGGTAAAGCGCCTTGCGCTGTCCGCCTCGATCGGTCTCCAGATAAATCCACTCGATGGAATGCTCTTTCATCATGGGATGATGGGCGCCGCCGACCGTAACGGTCACCCGATTGCCTTCCTGTTTCACCACAGGCAGATGCTTCTCCGCCGCACCGTTTGCATTCGGAACCAGTTCCTCCATGGGCTCCCCGCAGCAAATCATGGGAACGCCGGCATTACGAACCAGGCCAACCAGATTGCCGCAGTGACGGCAGATAAAAAAGCGCTGTTCATGTCGTTCTCTGTTCATATTTCTGCCCCTTTCCAGATTTTCTTCTCTTTATTCTATCCCGTTTCCGGGAGATTACCCTTTTTTCAGACGGGAAAACAATTTGCCGAAAACCGAGCGAAGATATTCGATCGCCAGCGGATCCCTGGCAAGCAACAGCACGCCGAAATAGAGGAGCACGCAGAGCAGGATCACCATCGCCCCGTTCAACAGAAATCCCAGCTTCAGCAGGCCGACCAGGAAGGATACCACCGGGAAGGAAAGGGAAAGCAGCAGGTATTTCAGGTTGCGGAAGCCGAGCAGATGGATATCCGGATTCAGAGACCGGACCAGCCGGAACTGCAAAGCAGTCATCACCACTTCGGAAAACGCCGTGGTGATCACCAGGTTGACCGGCGTCAGCGCCGGGAGAGCGGTGAACCGATCCAGCAGGACAAGGCCGCTGTCCAACAGCAGGTTCAGCGCGCCGCTGGTAAACAGGAGGCGTACCATGGTGTTTTCCCGGCCGTACAGATAGGTGACCTGGTTAACCATCACCGTATCGAAGCAAAGAAGCAGGTTCCTCAGGGAAAATACCAGAAGCACCGGGCCGGCGGCCGCGTACTGTGCGCCGCCGTACAGCTCCATCACAAAATTTGACATGGTGGCCAGGCCGATGCTGACCGGAAACATGATCATGAAAAAAGTCTGCGACGACCTCTGCTGCAGGGACAGATACTCCGCCATCCGCCCGTTGCTCAGGTAATAGGACAAACGCGGCACCGTTACCAGCACCAGCGCGTTAACGATGTTCAGAATGGTGTACAGGATCGTCTGCGGCATGGTATAGCATGTGGTGGCGATCGGATCGGTCGAAAACCAGCTGAGAAACAGCTTATCCAGTTGGGTAAACAGAATATTCGCGTTGGTGATCAGCACCAGAAAAAACAGGGATTTAACTACCGGCCGCAGATTGTCCCGCTTCAGCGGCAGGGCGAATTTCACCTTTCGTTTGATATACAAAAAGCTGGCCAGATTATTCAAAAAGGTGGACATGGATATAAGCAGCGCATAAACCGGCACGTCGTCCGGCCTTCGCACGAACAGAAAAATCGAACCAACGTACAGCATCCGGAAAATAACGGTTTTGATCATGATAAAACCGTACATCTCAAACGCTTCGTTCATCCATTCGGTAAAGACAATATTGGCAAGGATCTGAATGGACAGGGCAGCGTAAATCGCCAGGTTGACCCGTCCTCCAAAACAAAACGCATACGCTATAAACAGGAAGAAGCCGACCAGATTGGTGATAAGGCCGATAAAGAAAAGCTGCGTGAACAGCCGGGATACCTTTTCGCCGTCGTCTCTCACCCGGGCGATATAACGCATACCGTAATTGTAAATGCCAAAGCTGGCAATGGGGATGAAGACCGATACCACGGCCAGCGCGTTGTTATAGGTGTTATACAATCCCGGGTCAAAAATACGAGCAAGATAGGGTCCGACTACCAGCGGGATCAATATATTGAAAACATTCAGCGACATTTTCAGCAATGCGTTTCGTTTAATTGACTTCTCCATGGACTCTTCCTTTCCAAAGGATTCGCCGCGCCGACGCAGACGGTCCCATCTGCCTTTTGATACGCGGATGCCACAGACCCAACGCATCGCAGGCATCCCCATACAACGTATAACCATACCACAAACCGGACCGTTTGTAAACGGACAGAAACGGAAGGGCTGAAAGCAAAATATCTTCGTTTCTTTGGCTTCGTCCCAGCCATGTGACAGCGTGGCGCCCATGAAACAGGGTAAAGTTGATTTTTACCGTGGAAAATGCTATACTGGCAGATATTTGTACGAAAAAACGTAAGAAACCCGCGCCATGCCGGGTGGGGGCCAGCCTCTCGCGTCTCTTCCAAGCGCGGAGACGGCTCTTTCCTGTTGCTACATTACAGCCCGGAAAGGATAGGACGCAGTATGAATCCGGTACAAACCAAATTATTCGAAGCGCTCTGTGATTTGGACGACTTCTGCCGGGAACACGATATCCGGTATTATCTCGCCGCCGGCAGCGTATTGGGCGCAGTGCGGCATCAGGGCTTCATTCCCTGGGATGACGATCTGGACGTGGTCATGACGAGAAAGGAATATGACCGCCTGATCCCGCTGATGAAAAAAGAATTGAATCCGGACAAGTATTTTGTCCAGGATTTCGATTCCGATCCGACGGTTCACTGCTTTTGGGCTAAGCTGCGGATCAACGGGACGACGTTCGTGGAAAACGGCGCGATGGAAAACCCGATGCACCAGGGATTGTCCGTGGATTTGTTCCCGGTGTATCCCGCCGCCCCTCCCGGACTGTCCCGCCGCTGGCAGAGCCTGTTCAGTAAGGTGTTCCGTGCGCTCTGCCTGACCCATGTCAAGGGGCGCAGCCACTATGTCCCCCTGGCCAAGCTGCTGAAAAGGATTTTCGGAGAACGCCGACTTTACCGTTTTTGCGAAAAACAATTTTCGAAATATCCTGATTCCACGGACGAATACTTTGATCCCGCATGGTACCGTTACGAACGCTGTTATTTTAAAAAGCGCTGGTACGGCGAGCCGGAATATTATCTGTTTGAAGGCCGTCTGTTTCCCTGTCCCACCCATACGGAGGAATACCTGATCTCCCGCTACGGCGACTATATGACGCCGCCGCCGGAAGATAAGCGCAGCGGCCATGTCGCCGAAATTGTCGATCCGGATAAGGATTATTCAGAATATACCGGGTTTTCTCATCCCGGTTCACTCGATTCAAACAGGAGCGTTATTGAGTGACTCCCTATTCTGTCGCATTCGTCTTATTTACCGTTTGGGCTCTCTAATTTGTGATGATTACTGTCAGGAAAGGGTTGATCAACTGTCATGTGGATACTTAATGATGTTATTATTTTGGCGGCTCTCGCTGTTCTCGCTTTTCTGTACATTCGAAAAAAAACAGCCGCTATGCTCGCTGGCGTGATGATCTGTTATTGCTGCCTGCCGGCAATCCGGCTGGGAGAACGGGGAATCACTCCCGGGTATCTGGTTACTGCGTTCCTGTTCGTTCTTTTTCTGATTGAACTGTTCCGAAAAAGAATCCGATTAAACCGTTGTCAAAGGCTCTTCCTGATAGCAATGGCCGGATCTCTCCTGTTCACCTTTCTTGGCTGGATTATTAACGGCTCTCCCGCTTTTTCCCATCTAATTCATTTCGCCGGCCTTGGCCAATACATGCTTGGCGTTTTGCTTTTGAGTATCTTTTTCACATCCTCCGACGGGATCGTAACGCCAGAGGGAGTCCTTTATAAGGCGATGCCGTCTATTCTTGGTCTCAACGGTCTGTTTGTCATCCTTCAGTTTACTTTCTTCGATCTGAGCGTCCGTCTGATGGAAATCTTCTATGTCTATCCGGGAAAAAACGGCCCTTTGAACGCAATGATAGGGATAGATCGGTTTTCCCGTGCTTTTGGCACGAATTACTCTCCCATCCTTCTCGCCATAATCTCCCTGGTATTTTGCAGTTTTCTGCTTGGCCAATCTCTGCGAAATGGCCGGCTGGAACGAAAAAACCTTCTTTTGTTTTTTTTCAGCCTTAGTCTTGGCTTCCTTGCTTTCAGCAAAACCGTGATTCTGGGTATTGTAATCGCGTTTTTCGCCGCTGTTGTAATAGGGCTGTTTTTTGCTGTTCGTGCAAAAAAAGTAGCGGCCCTCTTGAAAATTCTTGGCGCCTATCTGGCCAATATCGTTCTGGTCGCCGGCCTGGTCGCCGCCTTCGGCCTCACCGCCGGATTTAAAAATCAGGTACGACATTATTACGGCTATCTTCTGAATCCCCTGGAAGCCCTGGACAGCCGATACGAAAACATCCTACCGGAAAATCCCCAGCCGGAACCTTCTGCGTCTTCCCCATCTGAAAAACCGAATAATCAGAAAAATGAGCCCACTGGGAACATGCTGGACGCGATGACGGTCATACGGCAGCATGTCTTGATTGGCGTGGGTCCCGCCCAGGTTTCTGGTGAATTTATCGGCGATTCACAGATTATCAACGCTCTGCACGATGGCGGCGTCTTGAACGCTTTGTGTTACGGTCTGTTTTATCTCTGGCTGTTCCTGAGCGCTCTAAAAAAACAGGATTACAGCCGCGCCTTGATGGTTGTTTGTCTGGGCCTCAGCTGCCTTTCTCTTCCCGTCTTCACCTACGCCTGTACTATCCCGCTGGTCGGCTACTGTATTACCATGGACGATAAGAATCTGCTTTTTTTCCGTGAAAGAAAAGCGCCGGATACGGACTCATCCGTTGAATAAGGAGGCCGCAGCTTGCGTATTTGCTACCTGACTACCGTCGCCCCCTGTGGGGACTACGAAGCTTTCGTCCTGCATGAAATCGACGCCGTACAGGAGATGGGGCACTCCGTCCGCATCTTTCCCACCCGGCCGGAAAATAACGATACGCAGGGATACGATCTTTGGCGCTGTTCCGTGCTTGGCGGCGACTGCTGGAAACGGGCGCTGGCGATGTTTTTCCGGCGGCCTCTTCGCTCCCTTCACGCCTGCGGCACGATGTTTTTCCGGGCCGGCAGCTTGGCTGGAGCTCTGAAAAGCCTGTATTTTTTCCCCAAGGCCCTTGCCATCGCCCACGAACTGCGGCGGGACGGCGGTTATGATTTTATTCACGCCCACTGGCTGGGTACCGTCTCCTCAGTCGCCTATATTGCTGCGGCCCTGACCGGTCTCCCGTTTGGAATTACCGGGCATCGCTGGGATGTATACGGCGGCTATGCTTTTGTCCCAAAAGCGAAAAAGGCGGCCTTTATTCGGGTGATTAACGATCCGGGAAGGGATGCGGTCCGTGCGCGGCTCCCCGAGCCGCTTTGGAACAGGGTCTTCACGCTCCATCTGGGTGTGGAGCTGGGAGAGGAACAGCGGCGGGACGAGCCGGTCTCGCCGGCAAAACGGCCTTTTCGGCTCTGCATGCCGGCGAGCTTGATCCCGGTCAAAGGGCATATTTATGTTCTGAAAGCGCTCCGCCTTCTCCGGGAACGGGGCGTGGGAGACGTACGCTGCGTCTTTTACGGAGAAGGAGAACTGCGGAAAGAGCTGGAACGCACCGTTCGAGAATATGGGCTGGAGGACATGGTATCGATGCCGGGATATCTCTCCAACCAGGAACTGCTGGCGCAATATAGGCGGCGGGATATGGACGCCGTGCTCCTATCCAGCGTTACCCTGAGCGAATCGGAACACGAAGGCATCCCCGTCAGCCTGATGGAAGCAATGTCCTGGCGCATTCCGGTTATCGCCGCCGATTCCGGCGGAACCGCCGAGCTGGTCCGGGACGCCGGCTGTTTGGTCCCGGAGAAGGACCCGCAGGCGATTGCCGCCGCAATCGAAAGGCTGAAGGACGACCCGGCATTTTATACCGAAACCGCGATTGCCGGATGGCGGCGGGTGCTCAGCGAGTTTGACAATCTGGAAAATACCCGCCGTCTGGTTGATCGAATGGAAGCGGCAGTCCATCCGGCCGAATAAACCGGACCGGTGAAATCGAAAGAAGGCGAAAGCACATGGAAAAGCACACAGCGGGACGGCTGAAGGTGATGGAGCTGCTGCCGACCATCGGCGCGGGCGGCGCGGAGCGGTTGGTATTGGATATCGTAAAGTATCTGGATTCCTCCCGCTTCGATCCAGTCCTGGTGTCCTTGTATTCTCAGGAGCACTGTCATACGATTTACCAGAATTTTTCAAAGGAAACCGGCATCCGGGTGCTATATCTGGATAAAAAGCCCGGATTGGATATTTCTCTAGTAGGAAAATTGTCCCGTCTTATACGGGAAGAACGGCCGGATATCCTGCATACGCACCTCTATGCGGTAATCTATTCTCTATTTCCCGCATCACGCTGCCCTGTTCCCGTACGGGTTCATACTGTTCACAATGTAGCGGACAAGGAGCTTCCTCCTCTCTATCAAAAAATCATGAAGTCATCTTATAAACGCAAAAAAGTTACGCCGGTTGCCATTTCGCCTTTAATACAGGAAAGCCTTTGCCTTCGATATGCATTGGAAAAAAGTGCCGTCCCGTGCATCGACAATGGCGTAGATATTCGCCGTTTTGCCCCTTTAGGAATCTCTGAGCCGCATCAGACAATTCGTTTTATCAATGTAGCCAGATTTTCATCTCAAAAAAATCATCGGTTACTTTTGCGTGCGTTCCAGCATGTGAGGCAGGAATTTCCTGACGTGATTCTCCGTTTGGTAGGCGACGGCGAACTGCGTGGTGAAATTGAGGAGCAGATTCAAAAACTGGGGCTGTCGGACAGTGTGGAGCTACTCGGCGTCCGTTCGGATGTGGAAAAGCAGTTACAGGATAGCGACGTGTTTGTCCTTTCTTCCGATTACGAAGGGCTCCCGCTCTCCGTGATGGAAGCCATGGCGGCGGGGCGACCGGTGGTATCCACCCGTGCCGGCGGCGTTCCAAACGCTGTGACGGATGGCTTGAACGGCATCCTCGTCGATGTAGGCGACGTCGACGCGCTGGCGGAGGGGATGCTCCGTCTGGCGAAAGACACATCCCTTCGTCACCGGATGGCGGAGGCGGCCCTGACTGCGTCGAAACAATTCGATATCCGCGTCATGGTATCCCGCTATGAGGAGCTTTTCCAGGAGCTCTATGCCCAAAATGTCCGATAAATGCGGGCTGTTGCAAAATGCTTGCAATCGCTTCTTAAAAAACACTGGCGGGCCATCAAATGATGGCCCGCCAATGTTTTTCCCCGCTTGGGCGCCTGCTTCAGCGACGTATGGCTTTAAAGCAACGCTCCATGAGCGCGTTATTCTGCCAGCCGACCAGCAATCGCGTCCAGAAATTCAAAGGTATTGACGCCCTTTTTCTGAGGAAGGGTGGACATCGCCACGAGGTCCTTGGTCATCACGCCGCCCTCAATAGTGTCGATGGTCGCCTTCTCCAGACGATCCGCAAATGCCGCGAGCTCGGCCAGTCCATCCAGCTCCGCCCGTTTACGCAGCGCGCCCGACCAGGCGAAGATAGTCGCCACCGCGTTGGTGGAGGTCTCCTCCCCCTTCAAATGGCGGTAATAGTGGCGGGTGACGGTGCCATGCGCCGCCTCATATTCATAATTTCCGTCCGGGGAAACCAGCACACTGGTCATCATGGAAAGAGAACCGAACGCGGTGGCGAGCATATCGCTCATCACATCGCCGTCGTAGTTTTTGCAGGCCCAGACGAAGCCGCCCTCCGAACGGATGACGCGGGCGACCGCGTCGTCGATCAGGGTATAGAAATACTCGATACCGGCTTCCTCAAATTTCTCCTTGTAATCTTTCTCGTACACCTCGGCAAAAATATCCTTGAACCGATGGTCGTAGGTCTTGGAAATGGTATCCTTCGTGGAGAACCAGAGGTCCTGCTTCACCGAAAGGGCGTAGCTGAAACAGGAACGGGCAAAGCTTTCGATGGAATTGTCGGTATTGTGCATCCCCATCACTACGCCTCCGCCGGTGAAGGTGTGGATGAGCTGGCGGCGTTCGTTTCCCTCGGCGTCGGTGATCACCAGCTCCGCCTTCGCGGGGCCGGGCACATATATTTCGCTGTTCTTATACACGTCGCCGTAGGCGTGACGGGCGATGGTAATCGGTTTTTTCCAGGTGGAGACGGTCGGCTCCACCCCTTTCACGATGATGGGTGCGCGGAACACCGTGCCGTCCAGGATGGCGCGGATGGTGCCGTTCGGGCTCTTCCACATCTGCTTGAGCTTATATTCCTCCACACGCTGGGCGTTGGGGGTAATGGTGGCGCATTTCACGCCGACGCCATACTTTTTGATCGCGTTCGCGGCGTCCACCGTCACCTGGTCGTCCGTCTGGTCACGGTAAGGCAAACCAAGGTCGTAATATTCGGTTTTCAGTTCCACAAACGGGTTCAGGAGCTTCTCCTTGATCTCCTTCCAAAGGATACGGGTCATCTCGTCCCCGTCCATCTCCACGAGCGGCGTGGTCATTGCAATCTTTTTCATCCGTCCGATCCCTCATTTCCGTCAGTTGTTTTCAGGCACCCCAGCCGCACCGGCATTTCTGGCGTCTCCCTTCACGATTCACAAGCGCCGCCGGTTCTCTGCCCGCCTTTGCTGGCAGCGCAACCGAGAAATGCTGTCGCATTTCTCCCAAACGTCATTATACCATAAACCGGCAACCCGGCGCAATTCCCGAATCCCCGGAAATCTGGAAGTGAAAATTTTTGGGGGCACTTTCCCTTTAATTGACAAAAAACACATTTTGTCATATACTATTCTTATACAAAAGGGATGAAAAGCACCCTGTATTAAGGAGGTTAAGCCTTATGAAAGAGTACCCCATCATCACTATCAGCCGCGAATACGGCAGCGGCGGACGTATCATTGGGAAACAGCTGGCGGAGGAACTGGGGCTGCCCTTTTATGACAAAGAGCTGATTACCCGCGCCGCCGCCGAAAGCGGGCTCAGCCCCGAAGTGCTGGAGCAGGCGGAGGATCATACGCCAAGCAGTCTGCTTTACACCCTGTCCACCGGAAACGGGCTGGCCGGCCTGATGGGCGGCGTGGGAATGCCGCTGGGCGATCAGCTGTTCCTCGCCCAGTTCGACGCAATCCGGAAAATCGCAGGCGAGGGTCCCTGCGTCCTTGTCGGCCGCTGCGCGAACTATGTGCTGAAGGACCGTCCCGGCGCTATCCATTTCTTCATTCATGCCGACATGGAAAGCCGGATTGCCCGGATCACGAAGGAATACGGCGTTCCGGAAAAGGAAGCGGAAGCAAAGATTGCTAAGACCGATAAACGGCGCGCCACCTATTATAACCATTATACGTCCGTCAAATGGGGCCAGGCGCGGAATTATCACCTGTCGGTGGACAGCGCCGCGCTGGGGATAGAGCATACCGTCCGGCTGCTGAAGGATTTCGTGAACGCCTACCGTCAGGAGCATGACTGACGGCGCGGCGGACCGATCGGCCGATTGCCATTGTGATTATTGTGATTGTCAATAAAAAGCGGATCATCACGGGCGGGAAGAAGGCGACGCCTCCTTCCCGCCCGATTTCGTTCTGTTTTCCGCGATTTTTCGCCCTTCGCCGCCGTTTTTTCCGCTTCCGGATGCTTGACAGCGCGGGAAAACCATGGTAAAATAGCGGTTGCCGCATGCCCCGGGCCCCTTAAGCGGACAAACCGTTTTTCGGTTTTCTCCCGCCTTCCGGCAGCGAGTCTGAAGAAAAAGGCAGGTGCCTCACCAACCATGTACGCCATCATCGAAACCGGCGGCAAACAGTATAAGGTGGAGAACGGCGACGTTCTGTACATCGAAAAGCTGGATGCGGCCGAGGAAGCCTCCGTCACGTTTGACAAAGTGGTTGCTCTGCACAACGACAAGGAACTGAAGACCGGCGCGCCGTACATCAAGGGTGCGAGCGTGGACGCCCGCGTTTTGAAAAACGGCAAAGGCAAGAAGATCACGGTTTTCACCTATCGTCCGAAGAAGGGCAGCAAGCGCAAGATGGGCCATCGTCAGCCCTACACCAAGGTGCAGATCGAAGCCGTCCATGCGAGAGCCCCCCGGGCCGCGAAGGCCGATGACGCGGAGTAAGTTTATCCGCAAGGGCGGCCTGCTGACCGGCTTCACCCTCTCCGGCCACACCGGCGCGGGTGAGAAAGGCGAAGACATCGTATGCGCGGCGGTCTCCTCCGCGGCGTATATGACGGCGAACACCCTGACGGAAATTTGTCACAGCGGTGCAGCAATACGGCGCCGCAACGGACAAATGGCGCTTTGGCTTCCCGTTCAGGCGTCCGTTAGCTGCCGTCCCCTGATGGAAGGCTTTCTCCTGCATCTGACCGAACTGCAGAAGCAGTATCCCGAACACATTCAAGTGATTATTACGGAGGTGTAAGTTTCTTATGCTGCAGATAAACATTCAGCTGTTCGCTCACAAAAAGGGCGTCGGCTCCACGAAGAACGGCCGTGATTCCGAGGCGAAGCGCCTGGGCGTGAAGCGGGCGGACGGACAGTTCGTTCTGGCCGGCAATATTCTGGTGCGTCAGCGCGGCACCCACATCCATCCCGGCACGAACGTCGGCATCGGTTCCGACGACACGCTGTTTGCCCTGGTGGACGGGAAGGTCCGCTTCGAGCGCGTCGGCAAGGACCGCAAGCGTGTGAGCGTTTACGCCGAGCAGTAAAAAGCCATGGATTCCGCCCCGGACATGTGGCGGAGTAATCCCCGCCGCGGAATCACGGCGGGGATTTTTTTATCGTCTCCGGGGGAGACTGGTAAGACTGGCGAAAACGTACCCGATGCCGCCTGCTTTGAGCGGTCCGGATGCGGCCGAAACAGAAACGGAAAAGAGGTCGCCTATGTTTGTCGATATCGCAACCATCAAAGTAAAAGCCGGGGACGGCGGGAACGGCGCCGTCACTTTCCACCGGGAAAAATATGTGGCGGCCGGCGGCCCGGACGGCGGAGACGGCGGGCAGGGCGGCAATATCCTGTTCGTTCCCGACGACGGGATGAACACGCTGGTGGATTTCCGCTACCGCCGCAAATTCGCGGCGGAAAACGGACAACCCGGCGGCGCGAAGCGCTGCTTCGGGAAAAACGGCCGGGACGAGGTCATCAAGGTTCCCCGCGGCACCCTGATCTATGATAATGAAACAGGCCGGCTGATGGCCGACATGTCGGGAGACGAGCCGTTTCTCGCCGCCAAGGGTGGCCGGGGCGGCTGGGGAAACAGCCATTTCGCCACCCCAACTCGGCAGGTTCCCCGCTTTGCCAAGCCGGGCATTCCCGGCCAGGCGTTCGAGCTGCGATTGGAGCTGAAGCTTCTGGCCGACGTGGGGCTGGTCGGCTTCCCGAACGTCGGGAAATCCTCCCTGCTTTCGGTGGTCAGCGAGGCGAAGCCGCAGGTCGCCAACTACCATTTCACCACCCTGTCCCCCGTGCTCGGCGTGGTGCGGGTAGCGGAAGGCGTCTCCTTTGTCATGGCTGATATTCCCGGCGTGATCGAGGGGGCAAGCGAGGGCGTGGGGCTGGGACATGAGTTTCTCCGTCATGTGGATCGCTGCCGCCTTCTCATCCATATGGTGGACGTATCCGGCAGTGAGGGCCGCGACCCGCTGGAGGATCTCGCGGTCATCAACCGGGAGCTGGAGGCCTTCAGTCCTGCTCTGGCTTCCCGCCCCATGATCGTGGCGGGGAACAAGTGCGACCTGACCGACGACGAAACGGTGGAGGCTTTTGCCGCCGCCGTCCGGGAAAAGGGTTATGAGTTCTTTCCCCTGATGGCGGCTATCGCCCACGGAACGGACGAGCTGGTCAAGCGCTGCGCCGAGCTGCTGCAGAAGCTGCCCCCCATCGCCCGCTACGAGCCGGAGCCGCCCGCCATGCCGGACGCGGATACCCTGCATGACCGCCGTTTCACGGTCTCCGAACAGGACGGCGTATTCTTCGTGGAAGGCGAATGGCTGCTCCGCATCCTCCAGTCGGTCAACATGGACGATTACGAAAGCCTGCAATATTTCCAGCGGGTTCTTCAGTCCAGTGGCATCATCGACGCGCTGGTGGAGGCCGGTGTGACCGAAGGGGACACGGTCAGCATCTACGATTTCGAATTTGATTTTGTTCCTTAATCGTCCCCTGTCCCCTGAATAAGTATCTCCATTTCAAAGAAGGTGAACGCCGATGGATCGGCTATATCCGCAGGAGGTGGACCCCCGCACCCTCTCCCCCCTGACCCTCGCGTTCGTAGGGGACGGAGTGTACGGGCTGATGGTACGGGAGCTGCTCGCCTGCCAAGCTAACCGCCCGAACGGCACGCTCCACAAACTCTCGGTTTCCATGGTGCGGGCGGAAGCCCAGTCCGCCGCGATGGATGTGCTTCTTCCCCTTTTGACCGAAGAGGAAGAAGCGGTATTCCGCCGCGGCCGGAACGCCCATACCGCCCGGGCAGGCGGCGACTACCACCGGGCGACCGGGCTGGAAGCGCTGTTCGGCTATCTCTACCTCTCCGGAAACACCGCCCGCTGCCGGGAACTCTTCGCCGCCGTACATATGCCGGTTTCAAAGGAAAGCAAATCGAACGAAACGGTAAAGGGCTGCATAGAATAGGCTTAGAAAAACAAAAAACGGATTTTTCAAACGTCCTGCCCTTCTTGGCAGGGCGTTTCTTTATGCCTAAGCAGAAAGCTGCTTTCCGTCCCGGTATTTCCGGGAAAATGGGAAAGACTATGCTATAGACACGGCGAACGGATAAACAACGGGCCGCTGGACACAAGGATACAATCAATAAAACATGTAAGGAGCGCGAATCGTCCGTCCGGTTCGTGCGTCCGGAAAGGCAGGAAACACTATGCCGCATTCCACGGAATCCACGCTGAAAGCCCCACGTTCCGCTCCGGGCGAACCGCGCCGCCATACCGTGCGGCGAGCCCTGCTGGACGGGCTTTTTATTCTGCTGGGCAGCGCAGCGTATGCGCTGTCGGTCAATGTTTTTACCGCCCCAAACCACATCGCGCCGGGCGGCGTAACCGGCGTGTCCACGTTGGTTAACTATCTGACCGGCGCGCCGATCGGCGTCACCATTCTGGTAATCAATATCCCCCTGCTGCTGGCGGCCTGGCGATTCCTTGGGCACAGCTACACCCTGAAAACCTCCGTCGCCACAGTGGTGGTTTCGGTAGTGATCGACGCCACGGCGCCGTTCCTCCCCGCTTTCCGCGGAGACACCATGCTGGTCGCCGTCTTTGGCGGCGTGCTGGCGGGAACGGGACTGGGCCTGATTTACATGCGGGGAGCGACCACCGGCGGCAGCGAAGTGATCGCTGGACTTCTGGAGCGAAAGCTTCCCCACATCCCGATCGGTCGGCTGATCCTGTTGGTGGATGCGATCGTGGTCGCGACCTCGGCCGTAGTATACCGGAACCTGGAGAGCGCGCTGTATGCGATGATCCTGATCTTCGTTTCCTCCAGCCTAATGGACACGCTGATTTACGGGCAGAACAAGGGAAAAATGCTGCTGATCATGACCCGGAAGGAGCAGGAGGTGGCGGACGATATTCTCCGCACGCTGGGACGGGGCGTCACTATGCTGAACGCGACCGGCGCGTATACGGGCGACCCCCGCCGGGTGCTTCTCTGCGCGGTACGCCCGCCCGAGGTCTACGCGCTGCGCACCCTGGTATGGGACCGCGACCCCGACGCCTTTCTGGTGATCACCTCCACCGACGATGTGCTGGGTGAGGGCTTCCGCCGGCCGGAAAGAAAGCCCTCGTCAAAGAACAGCCCCTAAACGCTCCTCTTCCTGAATCCGTCCCCGTTGCGCCTTAGCACGGGTATACGTCCTCTTCGCAACCGGTTCCCTGGGACGAAAATAAAAAATCCGCCGGTTCCGCTCCGCCTGTCCTTGCTTTTTTCGTGGGAAACCGTATAATAAGGAGTATATCCTTTGTATCCTTTTATCTTTCCGAGGAAGATATCTCGAAGGATACAGGAATGCCCATTGAAAGACATCACAGAAAACGCCGCGTTCGGCGAGGAAAGGCAGACGATCATGGCTGAAACATCGGAAATGGAAAAGAACATAACCGCCGAAGCGGCGGAGGAATCTGTACAGGATGCAGAGTCCGCGCAGGCGGAGAAAACGAACGGGCATCCGCGGCGCCCACCCCTGCGGAAATCCCTGACCGAGGATAAGGCACGCAATATTCTGCTCGGCGCATCGGTTGTTCAGCTGCTGCTCGCCCTGCTGATGTATATGCTGCCTTCGGTCAAGACATCCCTGCTGCTCGCAGAAGCGGCAGTGGGAATCGCGCTGGCCCTGGTGGTCCGCTATGCCCCGATGGAAAAGCGGGCGGTCCGGGTTCTTCTTCGATCTGTTGTTGTCGCGGCATTGGCCGCCGCCATTATTCTGACCATCGTCGCGGTGCTAATCACCAACGCCTCCCGCCAGTCGACCGATACGGACGCGACGTCGGTGATGCTGACCTCCGGCAATTATTTTATGCTCGCCGCGGTCGCACTGCCGCCCGTTCTTTTTGTGCTTCCGGCTCTTTCGCTGAACATTCGGAGCCGGCGCAGGTTCGATATCGCCCTTCTCCGTGTTACGGCGATTCTGTCTCTGATCGGTACGCTGCTGCTCACGATTGTTGTCCTGAGCTACGCTCCCTATGGCAAGCCGCTCATTCTGACGGAGGCTGTCTATACGCCGGTGCTGTTCGGACACACCTTCACCATCACCCTCAATATCGACAACATCCTGACCCGCGTTCTTCTCTGCCTGTGCAGCGCGGTGATGGTATTCATGGCTTTCTATCTAAAGGCCAAGCCGAAAGAGTCTCCGGCACTTCCAGACAACGGAAAGGAAAATGTAAAAAGCGGCCGGGCCGGACGGAAAGGCCGCCGCTGAAAGCGGAAGGCGGCGCCGGCTGACCAGAAAGAAGGATACAAAAACGCGGGCCATGGAACATGGCCCGCGAATGTTTTCGACTTTGGTTATCAAATACATAATCGCTCCGGTAAGGAAAAAGCGCCGGGCTGCGATCTTTATGTCCCGTCAATGATTTTGCCAGAGTTTGATGCAAAGGGCTTGCTGCAAAAACTCGTCATTTTGCCGCAGTCTTTTATTCCAACCCGTTGTTCTATTTCTTCAGCCGTGTCTCGGCATTTTTCAGCAGGTTGAAAAGGGAAGAGGCAAACAGCGGATAATCCGCCGCGATGGTGTCGGAAGAAATCAGCGGCGCGCTGGCCGCTTCCAGCCCTTCCCCGCCATCCACATTGTGGCCGGCTGCCAACTGGCCGATCACAGCGGCAGTACGGCCCAGCTCCCCGGTCAGGGCAGGCTGGAAGAGATACCGCGGAACCGAATACAGCGCTTCGGGATTTTTAGGGTTCGCGGAATACAGCTGGCGGAACACCGAATACACCGCCAGGGTGAGATAGGCGGAAACCTCCGTCGTCAGCGCCTTATTGTTGCAGCGCTGGAGCATATCGAAGATGATGTTGAGGGAATTGACCACCAGCTTTTTGTTCAGCACCGGCAGCACGCTGCCGCGGAACTGGTTTTCCTTCACCGACGGGTCGTTTTCGGGGATTTCCTCCACCGCGATGACCGCGCCGGTTTTGTCGGCGGTCCGCCCCAGAAGATAATCGCAGGAAACATGATAAAAGTCCGCCGCCCGCACCACGAAATCCAGACCGCATTCCCGGATACCCTTTTCATAGTGGGAAAGAAGCGCCTGGGAAACCTGCAGCTCCACCGACGCCTGCTTCTGACTGATGCCGCGCTCCTTCCGGAGCAGGGTGAGTATCCTTGGAAAAGCGGAATTCATATCACGTGCACCTCAAAACCTGTTTTTTCGCCGGTTTTATCCCGCCCGGCGGAAAATGGACGGACGAAAAGAAACATCCCGTTCGATCCGAGACCCTGGTACAACGCGGGGAGTGAACGGAATGCCTGAATATACTGTCTGTTAATGATTATAACGCAACCCGATACCGTTTGTAAATCGTCAAATTGTGATTTTTAGGGAGGAATTTTAATGAAAACTTACAAAATACACCTAATTCGGCATGGATTGACCGACGCGAACGAGCAGGGGCTGTATATTGGGCGCACCGACCTTCCCCTTTCCCCTGCCGGGCTGAACCGCCTTCTGGAAATGAAAAAAGCCGGCGGTTACCCGCCCGCCCGCCGTTTTTTCACCAGCCCCCTTCTTCGCTGCCGCCAGACGATGGAGGTGCTGTATCCCGGCTGCCAAGCCGAAATTCTTCCCGGCCTTGCCGAATGCGATTTCGGCGAATGGGACGGCCGTAGCGTCCACGAACTGAAAAACGATCCCCGCTTTCAGGAATGGCTGACCGGCGCGCGAACCGACATTCCCGGCGGGGAAGCCGCCGAAGCGTTCCAGGAACGGGTGACGGCGGAATTTGAACAGCTGGTGGAAAACCTGATGCGCGCCGGCGACACTGAAGCGGCGGTATGCACCCATGGCGGCGTGGTGATGCTGCTGATGGCGAAATATGCCCTCCCTCGCCAGCCGCTTCCAAACTGGGCCGGACCGGACGGCGGAGGGTTCACTTTGCGGGTCACCCCCGGCGTCTGGATGCGGGAGCCAGTGGCCGAAGCGATCTGCGAGCTGCCGGTGAAGTCCGGTATCTCGTGATCCGCAGCGGCATTTCCTGCCTCTGCCTTACCTCACAGAAATTTTATCTTCCTATAAGAAACGCCAACCCGCCGCCCCCATCGGAGTGCGGCGGGTTATACCACGAATGGTCTCTTTCATTTTTCGGTTTTCCGCGCTTCATACCGGCGGCAGGGCGCGGACCCACTCCCGGAATTCTTCAAAGCTTCCCTGCAAAGCGGCTTCGTGGGGAACATCCCCGTGCTCTAGGCAGTCGGTGACCAGGTAGACGCCGCAGCCAAGCTCCGCCGCGCATAGGTCCTCCCGCACATCGTTGCCCACCATCAGGCAATCGGCCGGTTCCGCCCCAATCGCCGTCAGAATCTCCCGATAATAATCCGGATTGGGCTTGCAGTAATGGGAGTTATCATAGTGGGTAATCCGTTCGAAATCGGCTGGATCTACCCCAGCCCAGGCCATCCGGGAATGCACGCCCACCAGCGGAAAAATCGGGTTGGTGGCGAGCGCCAGGCGGTAGCCCTTCTCCCTCAGCAGCCGTACGCATTCGCCAGCCAGCGGCGTAGGGCTGGTCGCTGCCTTAGCTCCGTGGAATTCCTCTCCATAAAACCGGTCGAACTCCGGCTCCCTGCTCCGGACATCCTCTCCCAGAATCGAGGAAAAGGCGTCCCAGAATCGCTCCCGGTTAAGCATTTCGCCATCGTTCTGGACCATGGCCTTGGTAGCGGCCCACACCGCAGGAACCAGCTCGTCCGGAGCAATCCCCATGGGAGCGCACCTCTTTGCAAGAAGGCCGAAATACGCCTTGGTGAATACCTCCTGATTCATAGGAAGGAGGGTGCCGTCCAGATCAAAAAGAATCGTGGTCAATTTCCGCATAGCTCTGTCGTTTTCCTTTCCCGTTCTGCTCAATCCTCTTCCATGCAATGGATACCGAGCCCGATCAGGTGCGGACCGACATGGGTAGCGAGGGTGCCGTCAATCTTGCATTCATAAAAACGGCGGCAGCCGGCGATCTCCTCCGCCAGCATGGCCTTGAGGGTTTCCGCGTCCTCCTCGCAGCCGCCGTTGGCGATAAACAGATCGTAGGGCCTCCCCTCCGGCATCAGCCCGCGGACACGGCGAACCATATCCTCCATGGATTTGGCGCGGCCCCGCGCCTTGCCGATGCTGACCAGCTGGCCGTCCGCCGCGAAGGAAATGATCGGCTTGATCTGAAGCATCGTGCCCGCCATACAGGTTACCAGGCCGATCCGGCCGCCTTTCTTCAAATATTCCAGAGACTCAATGCTGAAAAAGACCTGGGTGTTCCGGATAATCACCGGGACGCGGGCAACCAGCTCCTCCCAGCCCATCCCCTGCTCAATGAGTTCCACCGTCCGCAGGGCGATCATCCCTACGCCCATACAGGCGCACTTGGTGTCGAAGACCGCGATCTCCATTCCTTCGTAACTCTCCGCCAGCACCCGTACCGCGTTATAGGTGCCGCTGATACCGCTGGAGAACATCACCGCAACCACCTTCGTATAGCCGGCGTCCCGCAGGCGGTCGAACGCCCCGAGGATGCTGTCCCCGTCCGGCAGGGAGGTTTTCGGCACCTCCTCCGGCATCCGGCTGTAAATCTCCTCCGGCGTAATATCCACACCGTCCAGATATTCCTTTTCAGGATAGCAGATTTTGAGCGGAAGAATCTCGATTCCCTTCTCCCGCGCAAGCTCCGGGGGAAGATCGGCGCAGGAATCCGTCAGCACCGCAATCCGTTCGCGGTGGGCTGGCTGTGTCAGCATAACTGTGTTCCGTCCTTTCCGCGCCGCCGATTGACGGCGGCATATAAACGCGGTATAATCTATCACATAACAATGTTATGTGATAGATTATACCGCAGGGAACGGCGGCTTGTCAAGAAATCCCCCCAGAAAGGAGCGTAAAGTCCCATGAATTATGCGGAACAGCGCCGGCAGCAAAGCCAGAAAACCGAAAAGCGTCTGATGCAGGCGGCGTGGGAGCTAATGAGCGAACACGGCTTTGATGCGGTGCCGGTGCGGGATATCTGCAAAAAAGCCGGCGTAACCACCGGCGCGTTCTATCATCATTTTCCCACTAAGGAAGCGATGCTGGACCGCGGCTATGAACGGATGGACGATTTTATCCGGGCGCGGGTGGAAAAGGCTCCCGCCGCCCGGGCGATCGACCGCCTGCGAGCCATTTTCCTGAGCTACGCCGCTTATATGGAGCAGGAAAACGGGGAGCTGACCGCCCGCTTTTACCAGAATCTCCTATCCTCTCGTTCCCTGCAGGCGTTTGACCAAAAACGATATATCTACGATGCGGTCGGCCGGTATTTTACACGGGCAGTCTCCGAGGGAGACCTGACCGATCGCTATCCTTCCGATTATATGGCGGAATTCTGCGTCCGACATTTTCGCGGAATCGTAATCGACTGGGCTTTCCACAAATATGCCTACTCCCTCAGCCGCCAGATGGAATCGGAATTTCATTTTCTATGCGACCTTTTCCGGCCCATGCCGGCGACATAAAAAGGCTGCTGCAAAATAGTATTTTGCAGCAGCCTTTTCGTTTCTATTTGTTTTCTATTCCACCGTGAAGCAAAGGCGGGTATGCTTCTTTTCTCCCGGTTCGAGGTACTCCGTGCCGGGAGATTCGAGATAGGCGGCCCGGCTGACCGGATGGCAGTTGCCGGGTTCGATTCCCAGGACGTATTCCCCCTGCCCAAACATATTCCACTGGGTAAGGCAGGGCAGCGCCGTATTGTCCCACGCCATCCGAACCGTCACATCCGGCGAGCGGAGCGAGACCTCGCTTGCTCCCTTGTGGAAAAATACCTGCTCCGCAAAGCCCGGCTGGGGCGGAAGCATGGTGAAGAGGGAATCCGCGCCCTTGGCCGCTTCCTCGTCCCGGGGACGGCTTTCCGCTGCGTCCATGGACAGAACCGCCCGCTCGCTGAGCAGCGGATAGCCGTAATTGCAGTGGTACATCACCATCAGTGGCGCCCGGTCAAAGGAACGGTTGACGATCTCATCCTCCAGCTCGATCACGTTCCGCCGGGCATAGGTGCGGATACGGCGGGTCAGGGTAAAGTTCTCCCCGAAAATCGCCCCCTGCCGCATCGTGCCGCGGAGCTCCAGGATATCGCCGTCCGGTCCGTCGTCCTCAATACGGGTCAGCGCCGTCTGCTCTGCCGTCAGGGAGGTATGCCGCCCATGCACGCCATAGGTCACTCCATCAACCGTACAGCCTGGGCCGACGTTATCCAGCCCACAGGTATACAGCAGCCCGCCGGTGAAGCTGTGCTTCCACTCCGCTCCGCCGTTTTGGTAATACACGGCGGAGGTCATTCCCGACGCGGCCAGATAGGCGAGATTGATTCCCTTATACGACGCGGGGCCGATGTCCATTCCCCGTCCGAGCAGAACGGTAAAGCGCAGGCCGGTCTCGTTATAAACCTCAACCGCCTCCAGCCCGTCCATCGCCCCTTCCGTAAAACGGAAGCGGTGAAAGCCGGAAAGCTGGCCGGGATGTCCAATATAGGCGTTCATTGAATCCAATCTCCATTCTTTCGAAAGAACCCGCGTGAAAAGCCCCTCTTCCGCGCCGGCCCTTCTCGTTTATCTTTTTGATTGTAATCCATTTCCCGCAAACATACAAGGGCCAATCGTAAGGAGCCGCCGGTCCCCCTTTTTCCGGCTTATAGGCGCCGCCGTATTTCCTCATTGAGCTCCTGCCGGAGCCGCAGCAGGAAATCCGCGTCGTGCGGATACCGACGGAAGGTCATGCCGGCCTCGCATCGTTCCAGAAAAGCCAGCGCTTCCTCCCGGCCTGCCAGCTCTTCCAGCAGACAGAGGGCGCGGTGGTCCTGCAGCGCGTCACGGAAAACCGACAGCCGCAGGGATTCGGTGCACCCCTCTCCTTCCGGATAGACCGAAAACGGGTCGCCCGAGGGGAAGCCCCGGCCTGCGTCGGTGCAGGCATAGGGGTCCAGCCCTTCCAGCGAATACTGCGTATTGTAAAAGTTATAGCCCCACTGGAGGAAACCCTTCAGCCCAAATTTGTAGCACAGCAGGCCGGCGATCCGGTTCCGGTAGGAGGGCATAGCCAGAAAGCGATTGGGGACCGCTTCGTACTGCGCGCAGCAGTAATAGCCCCACAGCGGGGAAACGCCCTTTTCCAGGAACGGCTCGATGTGGTTCAGCCCCACCACCGGATCGCTGACCTCGCTTTGATGGTATACCTCGTAATCCGACATCGCATCCATCACCGGATAGCCCGGCAGGTACTGCTTCAGGAGCGAGGCGGCCGCCGTATACGCCTCCAGATGCTCCTTCCCCGGCTCGTCCGATACATGGAGATAACAGCTCTCCGCCGCCCCCTCCCGCCGGAGGAAATCGTTCAGCGCCGGAAGAAACGCCGCGAGAAAACGGCGGTATTCCTCTCCGCCGCCGGGGGTATCCCAGCCGAATATTCGGGTCTCGGCTCCGTCTTTTCCATACGAGGCCATAATTTTCGGGGCGTATTTCGCCCCCCACTGGCTGAAGAAATGGGACAACTCAAACCACTTGATTCCGCAGCGGCGGGCCATGGCAAACCAGCGGGCAAGCCGGTCGAAGCCAAAACGGTACCGGCCGTCCTCCACCGTCACCTCCACCAGCTGGCAGGTCAGACGATCGCCGCCTACCCTCGTATCCAGCGGCGGAGTAAACAGCGGCGTATAGAGCAGATTAATCCCGTAATCCGCCGCCATTTTTACATACCGCTCCAGCACCGCCCAGAACCGCTCGCTGAACATCTCTGCGCCATGAACCCGCGCGATGCCGTCGCAGTGTAGCCATTGGGTGAACAGCAGTCGCTGCTCCGGAAGGGAGGCGGGGATCACCTCCAGCGTCACCGTATCGGAGACCGTCTCCCCATCCGCCGTCACCGAAACGCGGACCTCGTGCTTCCCGGCGGGGAGCGCCGCCCCTCGCCCGTCCACGGTCAGCCATAGGCTTTCCCAGCGGCGCGGCAGGTACCGCACCGTGTTTCCATTCAGGGTTTTCAGCACGTCGGGCGCCATTCCCGGCTCGGTGAACAGGTAATCGTCCGCCTTCTCGTAGCACGGAAACTCGCAGGGAACCAGACCGACCTGCTTTACCGTAATATAGGGGGCGAGATTCCCTTCCACCGTGACCGCCGCCTCGCACCGGCCCCAATTCTCCTTGTCCGCGAAAAAGGCGGCCTGCCAGGAAAAGCGCTCATTTTGAAAAAGGGAAGGGGCGCATAGCGCGGCGCACGGCGCCGCATGAAATGTGCCGTTCGGTTCCTTCTGTGGAAACACCTTTTCCAGCGAATGAATCATTTTGAGCTTCAGCATACGATGTCCTTCCTCCTGTTCGGATGATCCAATATGGTTCAGATCAGCGCGCCGGACACATTCACCGCCCAATTGTTGCAGGCCGTGATCTTCCGGGCGCCGTCGTCCTGGCGGCAGTCGAAATACAGGCGTTCCGCCTCCAACTCCTCCAGCGCGGCGACCTCACCGTTCAGATAGGCCGCCACCCGCCGGGCCGCGCTGCGGGCGCGGGACGCGACGCCGGCGATCCGGATATCCTGCACCTCGAAGCCAAAGCCCCTGCTCTCTTTCATCCACTGGGTTTCCACGCAGCGCAGGAAATGTTCGGCCCGCCGGGCGATCTCCGGCAGCACCTCGTCCGCGAGCCGGCGGAGCTCCGCCCGGTCTCCCCCGTCGTACGCCTTTTTCAGCCGGACGCCGACCGACGCTTTGAGGCTCAGCGTACTGCACAGGGCCGCCAGGGTATCGAAAATATACGCATACCGCCCGCCCCTCGCCGCCGTCTCGGAAAGCGCCGCCGCGGTTTGCTCATAATAGGCGTCGAAGCCTTCCTCCGCATGCCGGTCAAACAGGCCGGTCATCGGGTCGTTAAACAGCAGGTATTTGCTGGGGTTTCGGGCGGCCCATTCGGGATCGCCCTCCACAAAATCCGGCAGGTCCAGCTTGAGGAAATCCGCCCAGTCCCCGCCGGTGCAGACAGCAAAGCGGGAAGCCAGCTCCTCCTCGGCAATATCGGGGTTGAAGCCAAGCTCCGCGAAAAGCTGAACCACCGGCATCATCGCGTAAAAGCTGGCGTCGCTGCCGTTGTCTCCCCAAGCGGTAGTGAAAACCCGCTTGACCCCATACCGGCGGCAGGCGTCCAGTGCCAGACGGGACACCTTCAGGCTGTAGTACAGGCCGGGGGCATACCCGCTCCACCGCCAGGCGCCGCCCGCGAAAATCAGTTCGTTGGGAAGGTTGACCTGCTTGCGGAAATTGTCGTCATACACCGACTGCCGGTTCGCATAATAATCCCAGTACACCATTGAAACGTCCGTCGGCGCCCGATCCAGCAGGGAGGCGTCGATGCCGTCCTGCGGGCTGTAGCCGTCGCCGGCGATGGTGAAGAACATATCGTTCCACAGCATTGGCTTGAAGTCATATTGCCGGCAGATGGCAGTCACCTTTTCCAAATGGCGGCACATAATGTCGATACTGGCGGTGTCACCGTACAGGTTTTTATACTTGCCCCGGCCGAGATTTGCCGCCTCGTCCATCCCGATATGAATACGGCGGCTGCGAAACGCCTCCCGGCAGGCGCGGATCATCTTTTCAATCAGAACGTAGGTCTTGTCGTAGTCCGCCGTCAGGATGTCGTCGATATCCTTCAGATCGCGGTACGCTTCCCATCGAAGGGCGCAGGGCAGGTGGGCCAGCGTCTGGATGCAGGGGACCATCTCGATCCCGAAATCCGCCGCGTAAGCATCCAACTCCCGCAGCTCTTCCCGGGTGTATCGGCCGCGCATATAACCGAAATAGGGCTCGCCCTCCAGCTCGTAGGTATCCTCCGTGTACAGCATCAACGTATTGTGGCCCATCAGCGCCAGCTGGCGGATGATATCCTTCACCGTTTCCAGCGTGGGCACTGCATTGCGGGAGCAATCGATCATCAGACCGTTCCCTTCAAAAGCCGGGACCTGATCCAGCGCCAGTCCTTCCTCCTCCCCATGCTCGACCGCCAGGCCAAGCCCGCGGAAAAGATACGCCCGTTCGGAGTAGGCAATGGTGAGGGTGTTCCCCTCCTTTTTCACCGAAAGACCGGGCGTATCCCGCGGGAGCAGGCGGAGGGCAAGCCCCTCGTCGCCGCCGTCCGCTTCCAGCTGACGCAGAATCTCCCTGACGGCGGCGTCCGCCCCGGCGCTTTGAATTCTCAGTCCTGTCCGATTAATCATTTTCTATTTCTCTCCGTTTTCAAATGGATTTTACGGCTTCTCACTCCTGCCGCTTATGGAAAGCCCGGAATATCCCGAATATGCGCTCATTATAAAAGAACCGCCTGCCGGACGCAATAGATTTTTCGTCCTTTTTCTGGTACATTTGTTTCGTTTTCGGAATAATTTTCTCTTGTATTTTCTCTTTGTTCCCGTTATGATTAAGGACAGATTATCGCTGACGGGCACTGTTGGCGGGCGCTGCCCGCGGATATCGGCGGATGGAAGGACGGTCATGCATATGCCGGACATGCTGGTAAAACTGTACGAATTGGACCGATATGAGGACAACCGGAAGGCGCTCCAGACGCAGGGCGTCTCCATCCAGCCCGCCATGGCCGCTGATCTTGGCCGGGTTCAGCGTTGGATTACGGAGCATTTCGGCGAAGGCCGCGAAATCCTCGGCTTCGCCTACTACGACGCCACCGCCAAGGACTTTTTTGGGCCGACCGGTGTGGATGAAGCCGCCCGCGGTCTCGGCGTAGGACGGGCGCTGCTGCTCGCCACCCTGAAAAGCATGGCGGCAAACGGCTACGTCTATGCCATTATCGGCGGGGCCGGCCCTGTGAAATTCTACGAAACCTGCTGCGGGGCGGCCGTGATCGAGGGCTCCAGCCCCGGTTATTACCGCAATCTGCTTTGACCGGAGAGATGCGAAAGGAGAATTGCCCCATGTCTTTTGAGTGGCTCCACGAAAACCCCGCTGTCCTCCATGTGGGCACGATGGCCAACCGTGCGTACTACATCCCCTGCGCCGATGCGGCGGAGGCCCTGTCCCGGCCGGAGTTATCCTCCCGCGGCCGGCCGCTGAACGGGGATTGGCGGTTCCGGTATTATTCGAGCGTCCATGAGCTGCCGGCGGATTTTCCCTCCACGCTGCCGACGGAATGGGATACCATTCCCGTTCCCTCCGTCTGGCAGATGCAGGGCTACGACCGGCATCAATACACCAATATCCGGTATCCCTTCCCATACGACCCGCCTTACGTCCCCTGGGAGAATCCCTGCGGGCTGTATTCCCTCACCTTCGCCGACAAAGCGGACGGACTGCGCCGTTTTCTGTATTTCGAGGGGGTGGACTCCTGCTTCTACCTGTTTTTGAACGGGCGGTTTGTCGGCTACAGCCAGGTTTCCCATTCTCCCAGCGAATTCGACGTCACGGAGTATCTGCGGGACGGGGACAACGAGCTGTTGGCGCTGGTGTTGAAATGGTGCGACGGCAGCTATCTGGAGGATCAGGACAAGCTGCGGATGTCCGGTATTTTCCGGGACGTTTCCCTGCTCAGCCGCCCGGCCGCCCATGTACGGGATTATTTTGTCACGACCGAGCTGAACAAGGATCGCTCCTCGGCCGCGATACAGGTCACGCTGGAGAAGACGGCGCCGTCCCTCTCCGTCCGGTTGGCGCTGTACGCGCCGGACGGCGCGCTGCTCGCCGCTCAGGAGCCGGCCGGGGACGAAGCCGTTTTCCCGCTGGAGAATCCGATTCTCTGGAACGCGGAAGCTCCCCGGCTGTATACCCTGCTAATCGAAACCGCCGGCGAGGCCATTGCCCAGCGGGTGGGCGTCCGCCGGGTCGAGACCCGGGGCGGCGTCCTGCTGGTCAACGGCACGCCGGTCAAATTCCGCGGGGTCAACCGCCACGACAGCGACCCGGTGACCGGGTACGTCATCCGCCGGGAGCAGGCGATCCGTGACCTGCAGCTGATGAAGGAACATAATATAAACGCCATCCGCACCAGCCACTATCCCAACGCTCCCTGGTTTGTAGAGCTCTGCGCCGAATATGGCTTTTACGTCATCGCGGAAGCCGATCTGGAAACCCACGGCACGGTGGAGCTGTATAAGACGGACATCCCGTATGAGGCGAAATTCTCGCTGCTTGCCAACGATCCTCTGTTCCGCGAGGCAATCCTTGACCGGGTACAGCGGTGCGTGATCCGGGATAAAAACTGCGCCGCCGTCCTGCTGTGGAGTCTCGGCAACGAGGCGGGCTATGGAGAAAACTTCGAGCGCGCCGCCCGCTGGGTCAAAGAATACGATTCCTCCCGGCTGGTCCACTACGAGGGCAGCATTCATCCCGATCCCGCGCGGGAAAGCGACCGAAGCTTCATCGACGTGGGAAGCTATATGTACCCCACCTTCGCCGCCATTGAGGAATATTTTGCGGATGCCGACGCCAAACCGCTGGTGCTGTGCGAGTACATCCACGCCATGGGGAACAGCACCGGCGACGCGGAGGACTACTGGCAGGTAATGGAGCGTTACCCCGGCCTCTGCGGCGGTTTCGTCTGGGAATGGTGCGACCATGCGGTGGAGCTTCGCCGGGACGAAGAGGGAAGGCCCTGCTACGGCTACGGCGGCGATTTCGGGGAAGTGCTGCACGACGGCAATTTCTGCGTGGACGGCCTGGTTTCTCCCGACCGCGTTCCCCACACCAGCCTGATGGAGTACAAAAACGTCATCCGTCCGGCGCGCGCCGCCTGGGCGGACGAAGCGCATACCACCGTTATTCTCCACAATTATCTGGACTTTACGCCGCTGGATCAGGCGCTGACCGGGGAATACGAGGTCAGCCATAACGGCGTCGTGATCGAGACCGGACGATTCGAGATGCCCGCCGTTCCCCCCCATGAAACGAGGTTAGTCCCCTGCCCGGCCGGAAGCTTTCCCCCGGACGGCGACGTACGGCTTCGGCTGATCTACCGGCAAAAAACCGACGGAACGCTGACCAAAGCGGGGCTGGAACGCGGCTTCGATCAGCTGATAGTCCGCGAAGCGGCCCCCGTTCCACCCGCTTTGCAGGCAGGAGAGCTCTCTGGAGAGCTCCCACGAGCGCTCCAAGTCGAGGAAACGCCGCGCGCCTTCCGAATCGACGGCCCGGGCTTCTCCTATACCTTCAGCAAAAAGACCGGAACGATGGAGAGTATGAACCGGAACGGCAAGCCCTGTCTGGAAAAGCCCATGGAGTGGAATATCTGGCGCGCGCCGATCGACAATGATCGGGAGGTTCGCAAGCAATGGCAGGCCGCGGGCTTCGACCGCATAACGGTCCGTGTATATGAGACAGCCGCCCGTATGGAAAACGGACTGGCCGTCCTGCGCGCCCGGCTGATGCTCGGCGCGGCCGCCCTCCAGCGTATCCTCGACATTGACGCCTGCTGGACGGTGGACGCCGCCGGCATCGTAACCCTCGGCGCCCATTGCCGTCGGAATACCGACATGCCCTTCCTGCCCCGCTTCGGTCTCCGCCTGTTCCTGCCCGAAGACTGGGAACAGGTAAGCTACACCGGATACGGCCCGCAGGAAAGCTATATCGACAAGCACCATCTCAGCTGGTACGGCCGCTTCTTTTCCACCGTCGCCGGGATGCAAGTCGACTATATCCGCCCGCAGGAAAACGGCAGCCACTGGGGCTGCGCCGAAGCGGCGGTGACCGACGCCTCCGGACGAGGACTCCGCGCCGTTGGCGGTGCCCCCTTCTCCTTCAGCGTCTCCCCCTATACGCAGGAGGAGCTGACCCAAAAGGCGCACAATTATGAGCTGGAGACAAGCGGCATGACCGTCTGGTGCCTGGACGGCTTCCACAGCGGTATCGGCTCCGCGAGCTGCGGCCCGGCGTTACAGGAACAATATTCTCTGACAGCGGAAGCCTTTGATTTTTCCCTCACCCTCCAGCCGCTGGAGCCCTGATTTCACCGTTTCAAAACCGCCCTGCACGTTCCTGTGCAGGGCGGTTTTTTGCAGAAGGAACGGCGCGCATCCGTCGTTCATCCCATTCGATTTTCCATCCAGGCGGTAACGTCGTTTACGAATTCCTCCCGGTTCAGCTCGTTGTGCAGCTCATGCCGCGCACCGGGATACAGCTTGAGACTGAGATCCTTAATACCCGAAGCTTCCAGCCAGCCGCAAACCTCCCGCACGCCCTGGCCGTTGTTCCCGACCGGGTCCGCGTCCCCGGAAAGCAGGATGATCGGCAGTTCCCTGGGAATCCGGTCGCTCCATTTTCGGCCGGTCACGGCGTCCAGCAGATGGAACAGGTCGCGGAATCCGGCGTTGGTGAACACGAAGCCGCTGAAGGGATCATCGGCAAAGGGGCGGTATACCTCCGTATCCCTCGAAAGCCACTCGTGGCCGGTAACGACGTTCTCAAAATTTTTATTGTAATCCTTGAACGCCAGCTTATCCAGCAGCTTCCCCCTCCTTTTTCCTCCCCGGAACAGAATCATCACATTGGAAAGGAAGATGGCGACCTTCACCAGCCGGTTTTTCCCCGCGGTGCCGCAGCAAAGGTATCCGTTCAGCCCCTCCCCGTGACGAGAAACGTAAAAACGGGTAAGGAACGACCCCATGCTGTGACCGAGCAGGAAATAGGGCAGGTCCGGATACCGCTTCTGCAGTTCCGTCCGCAGCCCGTGCTCGTCCTCCATCATGTGGATATAGCCGTTTTTCGGTCCAAAATATCCCAGTTCCTCCGCGCTGGGCGCGGTCCGTCCATGGCCAAGATGGTCGTCCCCGCATACGACAAACCCACGGGCTGTCATCTGTTCCGCAAACCAGCGGTATCGCCCGATATGCTCGCTCATGCCATGGCAAATCTGGAGTACGGCGCGCGGTTCCCCGTCCGGCTCCCACAGGGTCGCCGCCACGGTATTGATCTCATTTGTGCTGGGAAAGGTGAATTCCGTCATTTTCGGCATGGGTTTTCTCCTCCTTTGGATGAACGGCTCGTTTCCTGGACGATTTATTCCCATTTTACAGGAACGGCGGAAACTTTACAAGCCCGAGACGGAGATTTTCCTGCCGCGCATCCCCTCTTTCCCTTTCCACGGAAAAGGCGGCGCTCTCTAGGAGAGCGCCGCCTCGGGCCGGGTCAGCAGCCGCAGCCGCTGTTACAGCGCATACGGTAAATGATGCGGACGATAACCAGCAGCACCAGCCAGACGACAGCCAGCGCAATGATGATCGGCAGGATGGCGATGATCGCCGCGGCTAACAGAGCGCCGACGATCAGCCCCACGCTGAAAATCAGCAGGCCGGCCAGCAAAGCGGTAATGACCGTCCACCAGCAGGTGGAAGACCGGCGGCTCCCGCAGGAGCAGGCGCAGCCTTCCCCATACAGGGAATCGCAGCCATTCAGCTTATCGCTCATGACGACTACTCCTTTCCAACTCGAACTGGAAAATCGGGCATATCGGAACGCCGTTTTTTAAGACCGCTTGTCCGATATGCCGGGAAACTGCCTTCCTGTCTATCCTATGCCGGGCCTGTCCAAAGGTGCAAAAAACAATGCGCCGGCCAAAGAACCTTTCCCGGAGAAAAGGCACGCCGGCCGGCGCGTTGGAGCGTTCGATTTGTATCCGGTT
>ERZ827520.479-NODE-479-length-63296-cov-5.108964_pt1 | contig 63296 bp, 48 predicted proteins | sample MGYA00519581_ERZ827520 | MGnify/ENA primary metagenome ERZ827520 (study PRJEB31778, sample SAMEA3449339) | human gut metagenome | biome: human gut; feature: human-associated habitat; material: faeces | place: United Kingdom | collected 2010/2012 ... | reverse complement strand
CATTATAGCTATAACTGAGATTCATGCCGCCCACATTCGTGCTGTCCAGCTGCCGTCCGTTGCTCCACGTCATCGTGTACCGCTGTCCGTTATAGTATGACAACGGATTCCCGATCGCATCGTATGTAATGCTCTGCCCGTCATAGCTCGTCAGCAGATCCCGCCACGTCGTGTCGTTATATCCGTATTGAATTGCGGTTTCTTCATTGCCGACATTTGTGTGCATGGTTGGCGGATCCGGATATGCCATGTCAGATACGTACTTATACAAAATATTTCCGTATGTATCATAATGATAATACGTACTGATGACACTGCCATCCGGTCCGTACGTCCGATCCATCAATAATTGATTCTGTTCATCGTACCAGTACTTCCCGTGCGGTTTGTCCGTATAGGCGGTCGAGCCTGCTTTGGGCGACGTCCGATGATATTCTTCCGTGATATTCCCCAAATCATCATAGACATAACGGATCTGGTAACTCGGCCGCGTTGTCACGTTCTCATTCTCATATTCATAATTGATCTTGCTGACCAACGCGGTTGTTTGGTTTGCGGCTGAACCGTCTTTGTATGTCGTCTTTCGCTCATAGGTGTATGTCTCGCTGTTATCATGCAGTACCTTTTTCACCGTTTCCCGGTTCAAGCTGTCATACGTATTCTCTATCCGGTCACCGTTTGCAGCCTGGAACACCGATACGGTTCCGTTGGCATGGTAGGTATAGCTTTGCGAACGCATTTGTGCGCCGTCATAGTAACTGCTGCTCTGTAATCTCCCCTTGTTGTCATATTGGTTGTACTGTCCGCGCGTCATTTTTCCCGTCTGATCGGTTTCCACGCTTGTTCGCAGTCGACCCAGGCTGTCAAAGGTGTTGTTCAAATGATACAGGACATTGGTACCGTTTTTCGTCGATACGCTGTGCGCCAGATTCCCTGCGCCGTCGTAGTCATATTCCACCGTCCAATCCGATGTCGTCACACTCTTTTGCCGATGGAGGTTGTCATAGGTATATTCGACCGTTTCTCCCGTCCCGTACGTCATCTCCTCCAGCAAATTGGCCAGCGCATTGTATCGATAACTTGCCAGCGTGTGGTTTCCTACCGTCGTCTCGATCGTGTTACCGTATCCGTCTCGGTCAAACCGATACAACTGTGTTTTCTTAAGAATGTTCCCGGGAATATATCCGCCGCGTGCGATTTGTGTCAGATTGCCATTGTTGTACCCATATTCTAATGATACGACGCCACTGATGAACGAATTTTTAATATTACCGATGGCGTTATATTTTGTTTCTGTTGTTCGGGTCTGTTCCGGTTCCATGCTTTTACTATCCGCCACCGGTTCTGTTGTCTTTACCGTGCGGGTAGCCTTATCGTCTACCACATAATTATAGCTCACCGTATTATTCAGGTTGTCCGTCACCTTAGACACACGGCTTCCGTCTGCGGTATATTCCGCCGATGTCTTCATGTATGCAGCGCTGTTGTTCCCCTTGAGTGTGGTTGACAGCGTGCGTCCGCCCGCATCATAGGTCATGGACAGCGATACATTTTCATTGGTCGCCTTGGTGATATTATGCTTGTTGTCATACGTATACGTATAATTTCCGCTGGCGCCTCCGCTGCCTGAGATCAAATCCGCGCCGTCGTATCCAAATGACAACTCGTCATGGTTGGTCTGGTTGACCGCCACCACGTCTCCGTCGTTGTTATACGTATATGCCGCACATGGTTCCATGGTCAGCGAAAGGTCGTCAAACTGCGCCACATTACAGTTCAGCTTATACGAACAATACACATCCACCCCGGTGATTGCCAACTGTTTATTCGGAACAATCGGAACCGCAACAAATTGCCATTCGCCCGCGATATCCGGACTGAATGCACCGGTGCCATACTGAATGCTTCCGTCGCTGTACGTCAATTTGGCAGAAATCTGGAACGTGGTTGTCCCATTTTCTTCGGTCGGAATCGATTGTGCACGCGCCCAACCGGAGAGCAAAAACGTGCTTGTTTTTACCTGTTCTGCCGTGAGCGTTAACGGCAGTGTCTGTTGATATTGTCCCTGCAAATTGCGCTCGCCCTGGATCTGCAACACGCGTCCCCATGATCCGTTGTGTTGTTGTACCGTGTAAGCGCCGGTGACCGTCACCTTACTGCTGTCACTCACGGTCACATTCTGCCCCAGCATGCCCAGTTCAAATCCGCCGTTATTGACGTAGTTAAAACTGCTTTCACCCTCGCCCAATGCAAACTGCACCTCATCCACATAGACGGTCGTATGCGTGCATCCGGCCAGAACCAGCCGCACAATGAACGCGCCCGGCTGCGTGATGCGCACCACCGTTGCGATCCGCTGCCACCCGTCGTCGATCTCCGGATCCGTTTCGTGCCGCAGACGGTCCTGCCGTAACATCGTTCCTTTTGTTGCATTTGCGGAACCAAGTACGATATTTCCCTGTGCCTCCTCCACCTGCAGACAAAATCCGGCGCTCGATCCTGTGCCCGTTTGAAAATAATTCTCTTTGGTCTTTACATATGCCGAAACCGTATAGACCCCCGCAACCGGCACACTGACCCCCTGCCATACGGTTGCGGACGTGCTGGCATCCTCCAAATTCAGTCCCATCGACTTGCTTCCGCTGCGGTGTTGTGCGCTGCTCAGACCATTGTTATATTTCCCGGTAACCAATATCTGGTTGCCCCAGTTGCTCCCGCTTTCCATATCTCCGTCCAGCAACATGTTTTGCGCAACATTGCCCGCACTGCCCGTGGTCAGCAATCGATTGTTTGTCTTTTCCGTTCCGCTGTTCGCTGTATAGCTGCCGCCGGAAACGGAAACGATGGATCCGTAAAAGTCTCTTGTGACGGAAGACACTGTTCTCCCAAAATCGTCAAAGCATACGGTTGTGAGAAGATCATCACCAGTCGGGTCATCCAGATCGTTTCCACAGTCTCGGATTTTACTCATGCCTGGTGTGGTAACATTTAGACAGATTCGCGTTTGGGTAACCTCTGCTCCGGTTTCCTTGTCTAAGAAATACCGTTGTATATCATTTACACTTGGTTTCCCAGTCGCGTAAGCAAATTTTACTCCGTTTCCGCTCTCCTCATCCAGGGCGCGTACCATGCTGGCATTGGCGCCGTAGTTATAGCGACGAACAAGATCATCTTTCCCGTCATTTACAACAGTGTTAGATAAAACATAGATATTCGTAGCATATTTGGCATAATTCATTTCGGTAATCATGCCATCTCGGTTGGTGATGCTTTCCAAAACATTGTTGTCATATTGCAATGTCGCAACGGTATAACTGCTTTTCCCGTTGTTATGCTGCACAATTTTGGTCAATTGCTGTCCGGTACTGCCGGTTGGATACCAAGTCGTATTGGTAGACGAATAGTTTTTGCCGTTATATACAAACGCCGTAATATTGCCGTTTGCGTCTTTGGTACGCGTCAAATATCCGTACACAAACAGCATCTCACCACCCTGATCATCCGTCATGGTAAATGTATGCGCACTGTTGTTCCGCACCAAAGTAAGCCCCAAACCGTCTTCGTCCTTGAACGTTTCTGTGGCAACCGTATGGAAATAATGTTCCGTTCCGTCTGCGTCTGTATAGATGGCATATTCGCCAATGTCCCCGTTCGGACCTGTAAATAACTCTGTTACCACACTTTGCTGTGCGGAAAGCTTCCACCCGGCACCGACGAACATTCGGCTGTAATCCACCGTATGAAACGCCGCGTTTTGGGTAAATGTCCAATCCCCGTAATGGCTGTTGTACACAAGCGATAACGTATAGGACTCATCTGTCACCGTCGGATGTACCAGCGTCATCTTCCCGGTTTCATGGGAAATGTAAGCCGTTCCGGCTGCCCGTGCATCGACCGTTTCATATGTATAATAATCCTCGATACCGCGCGCATGACGGTAATTGACCTGTAACACCGGTCCAACTTTTGTGCCGTCAGTTGCCGTTGCATTTCCGCACAGGCATAACAGAGCATTCATGCCGTTTCCCATCGGTTGGCCGTTGCTCCGTTCCCCATACAGCACAATGCCGGTGTTTTCCGTTGAATTTGCATACCATTTGGATGCCGCAGCTGATATTTCAAAACTCAATGTGGTGCCTGGAGACATGGTAGAAACCAATTCAAAATCTAAAATTGGATTGGGATTATTTTGAGGCGTGCTTTCAAACTGCGATCCCCAAGCGGGTAAAGCCTGTTGCGCCAATAAAGCGAAATCATTCAAACTCTCATTATCGAACACACCGCTTCCGGTCGGTACCGGTAAAAGCATCCAAGCTTTACAAAATTTTGAATCATACGGCAAAACAGGTAAATTGTTAAATTTTACAAATGAATAGGCTTTACCATATTCTGAAGTGCTTCCCACAAACATCCATTCTTCATTTTCATGTTGCGTCACAAGGTCGCTGTCGGAAATATATCTTGTGGTAATTGAAGAATTTGCGGGACGTGAAGCAAACAAAGACGGATCGATCGCAACCGGAAATGCACGCGCAGCGTCATTCATCCATGTCGCGTCGGCTGTCAAAGTCAGCACGTAAATACCATCGGATATTTGTTGCAATGTATACGCAGCATCGGTGCTTGTTTCTCCCTGTGCATCACGCATATGTGGTGCCGGAATCGTAAACACGGTGGTTTGTGCGTCGTGCAGCGTGACGCTTCCGTCCTCCTCTAATTCCGCCTCCAACCCAGTCAGGTTCAAACGGAATGCATATACATATTGCGTCTGCGGAGATGAAACGATGATCTCTTCTTTCAAATCCCGCCCCTGTAATGTATATGTATATTGTGTATTTACTTGATCCTGCTCATAGCTAACAGAAGCCACGCTCCGTGCAATGCTTTGATCTGCCGCCCAAGCTGCACTTTGTTTCTCTTGAGGAACAACTGCCTGTACAGACGGAGGATTGGACAGATCAATTTCATATGGTTTTGCAACTGCTACCGCACCTTCCAGACTCACACCGGGCATCACTTCGGACACAGTCGTTTCATTGTTTGCAGATTGCGTAGCCGATGGCTGCGTCTGAATTATTTCCTCTTCCGTGGGAGCAGTTTCCTCCACCGCTTTCTCAGTAGATTCTTGCGTTGCAACGTCTTCTCGTGTAGTTGTTAAAACATCATTGGACGGTGTAACAGGAACATCGGAACTGCTCTCTATTGTATTTGATACATCAGATGGTGCTTGTTCCGCAAACGATTCTTCAGTCTCTGTTTGTGTCTCATTTTCCGGAAGAGTCGTTTCTTGTTCTTCTCCCGGCTCGTTTTCCGGTTGTGATATGACCGCATCTTCTGCTTGCGCGATCTGCCCCGATGGAACATTTGTCGAATGAGGCAGCGTGGTAAACGATACGGCATAATCCTTCCATTCTGCTCGTACGCTGGGCGTTTGCATGGTGTTCGCGGAAAAAGAATAATGTACGTCTGAATCAGCATTGCGATACATTTCACCTTGACGGGTTAATGTATTATCTATTTCTTCCCATTCTTCTCCCTGCTGATAGTGTACAGCGCGTGGATATTGAGTCAGTGTATAACTGCCGTCAGACATGCGAAATTGCTTTTCATTTTCCGTACGTAAAGAGGGGTCTTCATACAAAACATACGGTATTTTCGTTTCACTATCCAACTCGGCAATCTCAGTTGCGCTTTCTTCTCTCTCTGGATCAACCATTTCCATGATACCGGAAGAAGGCGTATCCATTTCATACATTGACACTTGTTCCGACCATGCCAATGATTGTAGAGGCATGGCATAAAAGCTCATCACCCCGGTAAGTAGAACCGCCAACATTTTCTTCTTGTACTTCCATGCCTTTCGCATGATTTCTCGTCCTGTCATTTTCCCGTCTTTCATTGTTTTCTCCTTTCTTTTTTGGGGGTTGAGGTTACGAGATTTTTCCAAGATGCGTGAACGAACTTTATAGATTTTATAGATTTTATAAATATTCAATATAAATTTCCCTTATTTTCATAACTTTTGCTCGTAAAAGAATCAAACTCATGTTTCTAATTTTAATCTGACGCTTTTTGTTTAACCAATAAACTAACCAATAAATTTATGTGTTTTATTAGGCACACGTCAGTGAATTCATAAGTCAACAACACGAAACTTATTTTATTTCTCATTTACCAATTATTAAAATAGGGACAATATATGAACAAATATATTATATCATTGATTTTATTCTATTTCAAGCAATTTGCTATTTTTTTCATAAAATCTGTATAATAAATAACCATAATACTTTTAGAGTCTTATACTTGCGTTTTTTTCATGAATGTGATATCATACCTGATATCTACGACACGTTTCTACTGATCTACACCTTATTTTTGAAATAGGTAATACAATGGGAGCTTGACATGAATATTTTTTTGATTTTAGCATTTCTTTTCTTTTCCGGATCGATCATTGGATGGATGATTGAAGTGATTTTTCGCAGATTTTTTTCTTCATCAAATCCACAGAGAAAGTGGATTAATCCTGGCTTTTGCGTGGGGCCGTATCTTCCCATCTATGGTATCGGCCTTTGTATTTTTTATCTAATCGCCCGTGTACACATTCAATGGTTTGAAAGTCAAATACTGAATCGAGTATTACTCTTTATTTTTGCTTCTATTTGTATGACAATCTTAGAATATATTGCAGGCATCATTTCTTTGAAGTGGTTTCACATCCGTCTCTGGGACTATCGCAATGAATAGGGAAACATTCAGGGAATCATTTGTCCGCGTTTTTCGCTTGCATGGTGTGTCATGGGCGCCATCTATTATTTTTTTGTTCATCCTTCCGTTCTTCGCGCCCTGCTTTGGCTTTCCCATAATCTGGCCTTTTCCTTTTTTATTGGCTTTTTCTTTGGCATCTTTTTGATTGACTTCATTTATTCTGCCCACATCATTTCTAAGATTCGATTGTTTGCCAAAGAAAACAATATCGAGGTACGTCTAGAACAATTAAAATTGGATCTAACGATCAAGCGAGAAGAAGCAAAGAAAAAAGCACATTTCTTTTTCTCTCTTCATCCCGTTTCACCCATGTTGCAGCAACTACAAGTACATGCAAAAACATTAAAAAAGGCATACGAACAACAAAAGAAGCAAACTGCGGAAAGGAACTCCAAAAAGAAAAAACAATAACACTATCATTTTTATGTTATTATAAATTTTGCAAAGCACTTTTTACCGGAATCAATGATGCCATCATTCCGTTTTTTCTGTCTGACAATATAGAAAAACAAGCCCCCGGGATTTCCGAGGGCTTGTTTTTTTATAAGATTCATTTACTGGTAAGAGGGAGTAAGAATCCGTTGATAACATTCACCATTCACGTAGATTTCTTGTTCCGCAGGAGGGTCGCCATCAAGTGAAATCTCCACAGAGTATACATAGCATCCGTCGATCGCTTCACCCTGGAGAACCTTACCGTTCACAACAACTTTAGCATTTTCATCTGCATAAACCGAAATAACTTTATCCGTTCTACCGTTGTCAGATGTATTGGATACGGCAACGATCACATCTTCATCATCCCGCATAATGTCTTGGGCCATAATCTCACGTACACGAAGCATCAATTCGGGATTGCTGCGATCATAGTCTGCATCTGCCGTGTATTCATGCGACTGGTAAACCGCTTGGTAATAGGTGTCCATGATATCATCTGAATCCACACTGGTTAAACCAAGTCTGGCAGCTACAGCTGCATACTTTTCTTCCAACATTGTCAGATATTCATAATCTTCGAACCCATCACGTATGGTTTCCAAACGAATGGTGGGCACCGGAACATTCCGGCCGACATATTCATCGGTCACTGTCCCCGGATAAGCCAACAAACCGTCGCCCGCAACGTCAGATTGAATGGTGTACGGATTATTCCATACGTCAATATCATAATGAACCTGGCCATCCCCGCCTTTCCAGATTCCCCAAAGCGTCGTTGCCCAGTATATTTCACCGGTAACACCGGCATCGCGCTGCATCCAGTGTACCAGACGCGCAGTAATTAAATCATCCTGAATATGATAGGTGGGATACGGCTCTGACGGCGTGACACAACCGTACCACCACATCGTGGATCCTTCCGCACGGCGCCGACGGATTTCTTCCTCCGACATCATACGAATATCATATTTATTTGTCTGACTGTCCTGATACCACAGCGGGCACCAGTCTTTCACAAAAGATTCCAACTCCGGGCAAGCGGTTGTCACAATAGACGGAAGCGGATACTGACGCCATTGATCAATCGGTTTGGCGCCGTACAAATCGATCATCAAACGATACACGTCCATAGCATAACGCGACAATTTCTGATAATGTATATTGCTTGTATCCAACTCACCCGACGCATTCAGCGGGATAATCGGCTCATCAATATTATACAAATACCCTTTGTCCAGCAAACCTTCTTCCTGCAGCCGTATTAAAATTTCCGAATTGGTCGGTGTGTATATGGCTCCCGTGTTACCGTTCCATTCCAACGGAATGTTATATCCGTTTACCTCTTCCCGTTCCACATATCTGCGAATGGTCTCGATGTAATCGTCTTCATTATCCAAATTCAAAACCGGATCTTTATAAGGGATATAAGTCGATGTAATACGATAATCCAAGAAAAATTCATAATACATCTCATTGATGGCAACTGCTTCTGCGGAGGTACAATTCCCATGCAAATAATAATACTCCGGGGTATACCACAATGCAAAAGCCGTGGTATATGAATTTTCTGTCGGAATCGAAAAATCCCATACCTCTACCGAAACCGGAATATAGACCGGATCCGCACCGTCGTAGGTCACTGTTACCGTTCCCGTGTATGTACCGGCACTCTGATTTTCTGCCGCCGTCACGGTTACCCAGTAACCTTGGTTCAAATTGGCGTCAACATCGATCTCGGTGTTGTCCAATGCACCGTCCGAACCGTCATACATTGGAATCAATCCGTCTGCCAATTTGCCCGATACATCTTTGTAGATGGTGCTGCCCGCGCGAATCGTCACATAGTGTTGACGGAACAACTCTACTTTTTCCAGCATCTCCCCGCTTGCATTCACCAGCGGCGATACTTCGCATTTCACATTCTTCACATCCGCATCAAACCGCAGGACAAACTGCATGCCTTCTGCTTCGTTCTTTGCCATATTTGCCGTCAAAACAGATGCACTGTTACCGGGTAATTCTTCATCTTGTTTCGTTTTGATATTGTTCGGCAGTATCGCAATATCCACGCCGCTTCTGCCATGCAGATTGGCATACGCATACAAACGATGCAGCAACGCCGCTGTTTCTGCGCGCGTGACGGTCACATCCGGACGGAATGTATCATCCTCAAACCCTAAGATCAACGACACATCTTCCCCGCTCAACGCATTGACCGCATCGATCGCCCATGCGGAAACCTGCGACGCATCCGTAAATGTCGCATCACCCGCCGGTAAATCCATCCCCATCGTTTCTGTCAGAAAACGATGCAGCACGGTCGCTGCCATTTCTCGTGTGATCACCATATCCGGGGAAAACGTGTTATCACTCGTCCCTTGCGTCAATCCATTCGCTGTTGCCCACAATACACCCTCTGTGTACCATGCGTCTGCCGCAACATCAGTGTATGGATTCTCACCCGCTTCCGTTCCCGTGATCGATAACGCTTCTGCCGTGCGCTGCATTACGACAGCAAACATCGCACGCGTCATTCCACCATCCGGTTGAAAACTTTGCGGGGTAACGCCCAAAAACAACTCTTTTTCCAGCGTCCAAGCCATGTCCTCATATGCCCAGTGGTTTGCGATATCCGTGTAATTCCCCGGTTTTACCGCGGACACGGAAAATGCGCCGAACAACACGCATACGCTCAGCAACAGGGCCGCCGCTCGCTTGTAGCTTCTTCTTTCCATTTCTTTTCCTCCTGACAAGCGTGGTTCCTGACATCATGGTAACATTTTTTCTGACAAATGTCAACATAAACGAAATAAGTCTCAAAAGTTTTCCATCTCGCATGTTTGCCTATTTTTTCTTACCCATATTAACGATCTTTCAAATGCAATTCTCATCCTGTATACAAATACCCGACACCAGTTACATAATGACCGGTGTCGGGTAAGAAATCCAGAATTTCATATGATGGAAATATCGTTCGTTCGCATGTTTTTATTACATCCGTCCTCGCATAAAAACTTTAACGATGTTTGGCGGGTTTTGGTTTGATACCGAGAAAAGAAGAAAGAAAAATATTGTGGTAACCGATAAGATACGCGGCACCGGCGACACAAACGGTGGGTAATACCACGAGAAAATGTGCCAACGGGTTGTGCGGCATAAAAAGCTGCCACCAACCGGCGTACATAGATTCCCACAAACGTGCAATGATATTGCCCAAACGAAGCCAAGAAATACCCGTATAATAATAAACCAGATTCATCACCGCCAAAACAAGATTGAACAGGTTGGCAAGAAGGCCGATATAAAAACCTTTCCACAATATTTTTTTGGCACGTCCGCCATCGACACGGATGCGATCTTTTCCACCGATATTCCACATCAGATGGTAGATGAGATACCAATAAAAAGCCATCGTAAACAATCCGCAGAAAAACATCGTAAACTTGTTTTGCATCGTAAAAACAAAGACCATCAAACTAAACAAAGCTAAGGCGAACTGATTAACCTGAAATTTCAGAACCGTGCCGCGATGCTCTTTTGCGATCTGGAACAATTGCATAACGTTATCCTCTTCTCCGCTCGCTGCTAAAAATATATGTAATCCACTATACACATAGCGAACAATCACTTGATAAATTATCATAACCGGATACAACCTATAAAATCAAGCAATTCGGTGTGAATTTCGCACATCTTATTCAAAATTTACACTTTATCCATAACTGTATTTTGATATTTTATATAATAGAAATAATGAAACAGCTATCACATTTTTGATTTTTTATCGATTCAGCATCATGCGAAAACAAACAAAGAGGTAAAACATGGCCGATTATAAAGATGTTGATTTGAACCAATATCCGCAAATTTTACAAGATTTTGCGCAGTATAAGTTGGATATGGAGTGCTCAAAGAATACCATATCGGACTATCTGATGGATTTAACATTGTTTTTGCAATACATTACACTGTCCCGCGCACACGCAAGTGATTTTTCCGATATCCATCAAATGGACATCATGCATGCCGACCTTGCGCTTCTCGATTCGATCAAGCCAAACGAGGTGCGCGATTTTCTCACCTATACAAACCTGCAGCGAAATAACAGCGCCGCAACGCGTGCCCGGAAACTTTCCGCCATCAAATCCCTCTATCACTTCCTCAACGGCAGGTACTTTACAGACTACAATCCATGTCTTCATATTCAAACGCCGAAAAAAAACACAGCTCTCCCCAAATTTCTTACGCTGAAAGAAAGTGTGACATTGCTTGATTGTATCAAAAATGACGTAGAAAGTAAAACACGAGAAAGAGATTACGCCATTGTTACACTGTTTTTGAATTGCGGCATGCGCTTAAGTGAACTTGTCGGGATTGATTTGAATGATATGGATTCCAATATGGAAACACTGCATGTGACCGGAAAAGGCAACAAAGAGCGTTTGCTGTATTTAAATGACGCTTGTCGCGCAGCATTGGGGGCATATTTCCCTGTTCGCGCACCTTTGGCTGCACAAGCGAAAGGTGCCGACCGCACTGCATTGTTTTTAAGCAGCAGATCAAGCCGTATTTCGCAAAAGACAGTACAATGGATGGTCTATAAATATTTAGATCTGGCAGGGCTTGGAAACCGCAGTCTTTCGGTACACAAGTTGCGGCATACAGCCGCAACTTTGATGTACCAGGAAGGTGGTGTTGATGTGCGCGTGTTGAAAGATATTTTGGGACACGAGCAGTTAAATACCACACAAATTTACACGCACGTCAGCAACCGCCAATTGCAAAATGCCATTGCGGCCAACCCCCTATCTGATCAAAAGCCGCCGCGACCAAATACGGTTCCCTCGGTAAAGGAGGAGCCAAATGATGAAAAACAGAAAAAGTCTTTCAAATAAGTAAAACATTTCCCTCCCTCGCACACGACTTCTCCAGTTTATTTTCTGATATGTCAAATAAACCCGTAAACAAACAACATTTCAACACACGTTTATCACAGAGATACGATACGATGATACAAAAGATGTATCTCTAAATATAGAGAAAACACAGCAGCACACAACAACAGGGCCGGAGCCGAAAGGAGAAAAGCATGGCCGAACAACAAACGATTCTTGTCGTTGATGACGAAGAAAATATTCGCACACTCATTCGAAAATATGCCGAATTTGAAGGATATTGCGTTGATGAGGCTTCCGACGGAATGCAAGCGATTGAAAAGTGCCGCAACCAAACATACAGTCTCATCATCATGGATATCATGATGCCGTTTCTTGACGGATTTTCCGCATGTAAAGAAATACGAAAAACTACGGATACCCCTGTCATTATGCTCTCCGCACGCGGTGAGGAATACGACAAAATTCACGGATTTGAAGTAGGGGTGGATGACTATGTTGTGAAACCGTTTTCTCCGAAGGAATTGATGATGCGTGTAGCAGCGGTAATCAAACGGACAAGCGGTGCGCAAAATAACGCAAAGAACGATGTTTTCGAAAAAGAAGGGCTGTGCGTGGACTTTACTGCACGCCGTGTCACCATCGACGAAAAAACAATAGAAATGACACCAAAAGAATATGATCTGCTCTTTTACCTTGTGAAAAATCGTGGAATCGCATTGACACGAGAAAAACTGATCTCGGATGTCTGGGGATATGATTTTTACGGTGATGACCGAACGCTGGATACACATATTAAATTGTTGCGCCGATCACTGGGACCATACAGCCACTGGATTGTAACGCTGCGAGGGGTGGGATATCGCTTTGAAGCATAACAAGCATATCTTTGCAAACAAAAAGCCCATGGCACTGAAATATAAGATATTTATCTATTTTCTTGTCTTCTCCATTATCATGTTGGTTGTACTGTGGCTGATGCAAATTGTCTTCTTGGATCGCGTATATTATTACACAAAAGTACGCGAAATCGAAAACGCTGCCAAAACTTTAGAGAAAGCGATCGATGAACCAACTTTGTCTCAAACCATTGATCGATTGAGCGCAGCGGGACAAATTTGTATTGAGGTCGCCGATGATTCTTTTCGGACCATCAGTCAAGGGGATAACGGAATTTGTTATTCTACCGGAACGGCCGTTGCGTGCAGTATTCACAATGTGCGCAATCTTCAAACCAAATACGCCGCAATGACCGCAGCACGGATACAACGCAAACCAAGTTTTACAGATTTAACAGCCACTGATCTCGATCATTCTTCACCGGGAACGTTTGCCGCCGTATCGGAAGATGATCCATCTTTGCTGCAATACGTTTCTTATCTGCAAACAGATCAGGGCAACGGATATTACATCATCATCGTCTCGAAAATTTCTGCTGTCAGCGCTACGGTCAGTACATTGCGACTCCTGATAATTCCTGTCACGATCTTGATGCTTTTGGTATCTTTGATACTCGCCTGGGTTTTAGCACGCTATATTTCCAAACCGATCACAAAAATTACCAAAAGCGCGGAGCAGCTATCACAAGGCGAATATCAGGCAGATTTTAGCGGCAATGAATACGCGGAAATCGCACAACTCGGCACTTCCCTCTCCAATGCAGCAACGCAACTTTCCAAAGTGGATCGACTGAAAGACGAGCTGATTGCCAATATTTCACACGATTTACGTACACCGCTCACGATGATCACGGGTTATGCCGAGATCATGCGTGATATTCCGGGTGAAAACACACCACAGAACGTGCAAATTATCATTGATGAGGCAACACGCCTAACAACATTGGTCAATGCTGTGATGGATTTGTCCAAAATACGTTCCGGCACAGTGCCGTTTCAACCCAAATATATTGCGTTGACAACGCTGCTCCAAAATGTGATTGGCAGATATCAAAAGCTGGTCGCGGAACAAGGATATAAGATTATTTTGGAACAAACAGAATCTGTGCATGTTTTTGCCGATGAAGGACAGCTACAGCAAGTGGTGTACAATTTAATCAACAATGCCATTTCTTATTGCGGGGATGATCGAAAAGTCATCATACGTCAAACCATATGCGGAGAACAACATCAAAATGTCCGCATTGAAGTCATTGATACGGGTGCCGGTATCTCCAAAGAAAACATCTCGATGATTTGGGAACGTTATTATCGTGATCCTAAAAATCACAAACGTCCCACCGTCGGTACCGGCCTTGGATTGTCCATTGTCAAAGGGATTCTGGAAGCACACCACGCCAAATATGGGGTCTTTAGCGACGACTCGCCGCATCATCACGGGTCCGACTTTTGGTTCGAACTACCGATCGTAACGTTACAACCTTCCGATTCCGATGAATCAAAAGAAGAAAACGTCGCAACTACGCCCACCGACCAATCTCATTGATTACAAAATAGCTTTCCATCCATATGATATCAAAAATACAAAATCTTTTCATTGGCGTTTCTGTCAAGAAAAGCAACAAGCGCATCGGTTAGAAACCGATGTGCTTGTTTGTTTTTTAATATGCAACAGACAAATACAAATAAAACACTTTTTAGCACATGATTACTGCATAACTGTTTCTTTCCGCTCGCTTGTCAATCGTGTTCGACGCAGCGGATCTGTCACATTCCAAAAGTATTTGGTTCCAAGTGCCACACAATATGCTCCATTTTCTACCACATGCACACGATATCCAGAGGAACGCGAAAGCAATGTATCCAAACCTTTGAGCGCCGAAACACCGCCGCAGAGTGTCATGCCGTCTTGCTGAATGTCAGCAAGCAATTCTGCCGGCGTTTCTTCCAACACACGGCTCACGGCAGAAACAATATCCATGCATGGCTCTTCCAATGCCTCTTTTAAATCTGCATTAGACAACATGACAGACTTAGGCAACCCTTCTATGGTGCAAATCCCTTTTGCCAGACACTGCACCGTGTCATCAGAACAGATCGTGCCGATGGATTGTTTAATCTGCTGTGCAGTCCGTTCTCCAACCGTTAAATTATATGTACGACGCAAGTAACGTATCAGCGCGTCATCCATCGCATCACCGCCCACACGCAAACAAGTACCGACCACAATTTTGCCCATGGAAATCACCGCGACATTTGTCGTACCGCCGCCGATATCGATCACCATTCTGCCACGAGGCTGCGAAATGTCCAAATCACATCCCAGTGCCGCCAAAAGCGGTTCTTCTACCACATACACACGTTTCGCGCCTGCTGCAATCATTGCGTCAAATGCTGCCTGACGTTCCACCTCCGTTACACCGTATGGAACACCCACAATGATACGCGGTTTCATAACAGCTCCGGCACAAAGACGGCGTAAATAATACTGTACCATTTTCAGTGTCTCTGTGTACCGATTGATCACACCGCTGCGCACAGGACGAATCGTCACAATTTGCCGTGGCGTGCGCCCCATCATTTCATATGCCTCCGTACCGTATTTGATCGCTTTCCCGCTTTCCGTATCTTTTGCAATCACGCACGGATCGTCTAAAATCATTCCTTTTGATCGATCATATATGACGATCTTTGTTGTTCCAAGATCAATCCCGATATCTTTTGCCACGTTTTACCGTTTCCTTTCCGAATCATGTTATTCCTTTTATGCACCATACACCACCATGCCGGCAAAAGGAATATGGTGTCATCAAAAAGCATCAAAACGCTTTTCCCAAATTATTCAAACAAGATATAACTAACATCACACATCTGTTTTGTTTTTCTGTTTTGGAGAATTCAAATTTTCCGCATCATAATCCGGCATACTTAAGTGACGTCTTTGCGCAATTTGCTGTGCCGGCAAATATTGTAGTGCAGTCGCATATCGATTGGCCGAAATGGTCTTGGCAAACGTCAGAGAAATCACAAAAGTTGCTCCTGCATTCCGCAAATGTTTGGTGCATGCAAACATACTCGATCCGGTTGTAATAACATCATCCACAATGATCAATTTCCGATCATGAATCTCTTTTACCGCTTTCGAACGAAGTTCGAATGAAGCAAACGCATTCCGTCGGCGTTTTGCCGCACTGAGTAACTTCTGCTCTTGCGTACCACCTTTGTGAGAAAGCAAAGATAGACAAGGCAACCCCAACAAATCAGCAATCCGTTTTGCCAAAAGTCTGGCATGATCATAACCGTATACGCGAACATTTTGCGGCCGTCGCGGAACAAACGTAACCAAATATTGCTCCCGGCGCAACCGTTCGATTGGTATTTCGTTTTGTAAAACAGTCGCCATTTCTTCTGCACAAAAATATATTTCTTCTTTGGTGCAGTGCTTCTTAAGCTTTGGCAAAACCCGGCGCGCAGTTGCGCATGGATAAGCAATGACATGCAAAAAGACATCCGGTCCACTTTTTGGCATCTCTCTGGGTGGGCAACGGCATGCCGGTTGTTCGCGATTGCAGTCAAGGCATAAAAGCATTTTGTCGCGATGGAATTCTTTTTCACATGACAGACAAAGCATGTGTTCTTCATTTGGAAGAATTGTCCCACATGCAGCACACCGTTTGGGATATAAAAAGTGCAGAACTGCACGTCCCCAATTTTTGATCTTCATGTTTGTTATCACATTTCACCTTTGATTGATACAGCTTAAGCGATGAAAACCATCCATGAAACAAAGTGTAAAATTATATTTTATTTTTCCATGCACCGTTCTGCGCATCATATTGTCCCAGCCAAATCGGCAAACCGGAATAGCGTTTTGTCTGACGGTTGTTTGCAACCATATGCTGCACCGTTTCTTTTTGTCCCACCAAAATTACCATGCGGGAAGCGCGTGTGATAGCGGTATACAACAAATTGCGTGTCATCAGTTTTGGCGTATAGTGGCAAACGGGAATCACGACAATGGGATATTCGCTCCCCTGGCTTTTATGTACCGTAATTGCAAATGCATGCTCCAATTCACCAAGCAATTCAAAAGGATACTGTACAACGCGATCGTCAAACACGATGGAAAATGTTTCCGCTCTTCGGTCAATATCTGTAATGACGCCAATATCTCCGTTAAAAACGCCCGCTCCTTCCGTTTCTCCGGCCAACGTCTCTCGTTTCCATTGCAGATCATAGTTGTTTCGGATCTGCATCACTTTATCCCCCACACGGTAACACTTCTCACCATAACGCTGCTCTTTCTTTTCTTCGTGTGGCGGATTGAGAACCGATTGCAGCAATTCATTGAGCATCAAAGTGCCTGCATGTCCTTTGCGGGACGGGGCGATCACCTGAATCTGATCTGCAATCTGTTCGCCATATGTTTTGGGAAGGCGCACGGCACAAAGTGATGCGATGGTATTGGCAACCTGACGATCATCGTTGCGTTCCAAAAAGAAAAAGTCACTGTCTTTGACATCCAGCCGCGGCATTTCCCCCGCATTCACCGCATGCGCATTGGTGACAATCATACTCTGCTGGGCCTGACGAAAAATGTGCGTGAGGCGAACCGTTGAAAATCGATCACTTTGAATGAGATCATGTAACACATTTCCTGCTCCGACAGGCGGAAGCTGGTCACTGTCGCCGATCAAAAGCAAATGTGCACCAGGTTTGATCGCCAAAAGAAGCGCGTTCATCAGCAAAAGGTCAACCATAGATGCCTCATCCACAATGATCACTTGTTCTGCAAGCAGATGATCCCGATCGCGTTTGAACACTGCCTCCCCCTCTGCATTGTATTCCATTTCCAGCAAACGATGAATGGTTTTGGCTTCATATTGTGTCGCCTCGCTCATACGTTTGGCCGCACGTCCGGTCGGTGCAACAAGAGCGATGCGCATCCCCATATCGTCGAAAATATCCATAATGGCGCGGATGACAGTTGTTTTTCCAGTACCCGGGCCACCTGTCAGAATCATTATGCCGCTTTTCAAGGCTGCACGAATTGCATGCCGTTGCAGCTTGGCATAGGAGATATGTTCCCGCTGTTCCGTTTTATCAATCATATGTTCGGCAGAGGTGTCGTCAATCGTGGGACAAACACGATCCAACAGATCCATCTTTTCGCAAACATATCGTTCTGCATCATAGTATTCTCTTAAGTAAATACAGTGGCGATCCTGCAACTTGACCGATACCAGTTCCCCTTGTTGTGTTAAATGTAGCAATGCGTCTTCACATCGCTCTGCCGGCACTTGCAGCATTTCCTCAACTGCATGCAGCAATTTGTCCTCTGGCAAAAAGCTGTGACCATTTTGAAAAGCATTGTAGCGGCATACATTTTCCAAAGCCGCTTCAATCCGAATCGCAGCATCCGGCGCAATCCCAAATTGATGTGCCATGCGGTCAGCCTTCGAAAAACCAATTCCATACGCTTCTTTGCACAATAGATAAGGATTTTCCTGAATTCGTTCGATGGCTCCAATCCCCCATCGGCGATACACACGCACCGCTGTGGTGGGGCCAAACAAGTCGCGGCAGAACATCATGACAGAACGAAGACCATGTTGTTCACGAAACGATTGACTGATGCTTTCCGCTTTTTTGGGTGAAATTCCCGGCAAATGGGACATCCATTCCGGATGATTTTCAATCACGTCAAACGTATCTTCACCAAATTCTTTCACCAGCGCCTCTGCCGTCTTAGGCCCAATGCCTTTGACGGTACGAGAGGACAAATATTTCAGAATCGCCTGTTTGGTATCCGGAAGTTTCTTTTCGTAATATTGCACTTTGAATTGCCGTCCAAACGTTGGATGCGTAACCCAATTGCCATATGCGCGCAGGCGTTCCGCAACAGATACATATGGCATCGTACCCACCAATGTCACATATTCCGCCTCGGAAACGGCAATTTCGCAGATACAATATCCGTTTTCCTCATTCGCATAAATCACGCGCTCTACCGTTCCCTCTATGACAAGCAGCGTCTCCTTTTGCAAATCAGGTGTGCCGATGATCTCCGGATATGCGTTTTGTTCCAAACAAATGCTCCTTTCCGTCGGACGGGCTATTTGCTCTGTGCCATGGTAACCGCAAAAGGCTCATAAGCAAATCAAAAAAGCCGTAAACCGCCAAAACGGATAAAATCAATTCAAAGACAATGCGAACAAACATATACTTTCACTCCTTAATGCAGTATATGTTCGTTAGATAAAAAGAGTCAGAGCTGCAGTTCTTCGCGCAACACTTTTGACAAATCGATACGTTCCCAAGGCGTGTCCAGTTCTTCTCTTCCCATCTGACCATATGCAGCCAACGGCCGGTAAATGGGACGACGAAGGGCAAACCGGTCAATGATTGCAGCAGGACGTAAATCCACATGCTTTCTCACCGCTGCAGAAAGCGCGGCCTCTGATACAGTTCCTGTGCCAAATGTATCAATCAAAACAGATACGGGATGTGCCACACCAATGGCATATGCAATTTGTACCTCGCATTTTTTTGCAGCCCCTGCTGCTACAATATTTTTGGCAATATAGCGCGCTGCATATGCCGCACTGCGGTCGACTTTGGTTGGATCTTTACCGGAAAAAGCACCGCCACCATGTCGGGCATATCCACCATATGTATCCACAATAATTTTTCTACCCGTCAAACCGGAATCACCTTGCGGGCCACCGACAACAAAACGTCCGGTGGGATTGATGAAAATTTTTGTATTTTCATCCCGCATATTTTCACCAATCACGGGATCGATCACGGTACGCACCAAATCGGCACGAATTTGTTCCAACGTCACATCCGGATCATGTTGGGTTGAGACCACAATGGTGTCCACACGCACGGGAACATCATCATGATATTCCACCGTAACCTGCGTTTTACCGTCCGGCCGCAGATACGTCAAAATGTTTTCTTTTCTCACCTGTGCCAGACGTTTAGCCAATGCATGTGCCATGGAAATGGGAAGCGGCATACATTCCGGCGTTTCATCACAAGCATATCCAAACACCATACCTTGATCGCCGGCACCAATATCAAATGCGTCATGCATCTCGCCGTTCTTTGCCTCCAGTGCACGATCAACCCCCAATGCTATATCAGGTGATTGTGTATGAATGGAATTAAGAACCGCACAAGTATCGCAGTCAAAGCCGTATTTTGCACGATCATAACCGATTTCGCGCAATGTCTTGCGTACAATATGTTGCAAATCCAACGTACCTTTCGAGGTAATCTCTCCCATTACCAAAACCATTCCCGTCGTAACACATGTTTCGCATGCCACGCGCGATAGGGGGTCTTGGGCTAACAGGGAATCCAATACAGCATCGGAAATTTGGTCACATATCTTGTCCGGATGTCCCTCCGTCACCGATTCCGATGTAAAAAAACGAATGTTCATATCAATGCTCTCCTTATGTCTGTCAAAATACGAAGCAACGGAAAACAAAAAAGTTCCCGGAATGATTCCGGGAACTCTCATGCGATTTCATCCTCATCTCCCGGGAATTGGCACCTTGCGCCGCGAAAAGGAAACACATATAAAAAAGTTTCCACTTTCATGGGCAGGTTGCCGGGCTTCACAGGGCCAGTCCCTCCGCCACTCTCGATAAGTTATAAACAGTATAACACAAAGACGAAAAAATTGCAACCGTTTTTCTCAAAAACGCGTGTAAATGTTTTCATCTGCGTGATAACAACATATCAGGAGTCACGGGTTTTCATAACCGCTATTACCCGTTTCATAAACCGAGATCTGAGACAAAAATTCTTATACTGTTTTGGGGGAAGATGGTATTAAAAATCACGCCGTGTGAAAGAATCATATGAAATCCAAAGTAAGATAAACGCCCAAAGTAGCATGTACGCAAAACAGAACCACGGGGATAAGCCATCCTGTGTCCAGGCGGTTCCTAATACATACGATAAATCGAAATGCGTGCCGGGTAAATACTTATACAACATTTGCGGTAATGCAACCGAAGCTGATAACATGTGAACACTGCTCGCCACATACAACCCGATCGGTAGTACGAAAGATGCAATCAAATTACGTGTCATGACGGACAACACGGAAGCAAAAAGTGTAAAAATCCAGATCCACGCATAATCAAACAGCACATTTAACAATCCGTACCAGACGCCGGAAATCCTATAAACGCCGCCCGATGCCGTCAGGCTGAAGAAAGCATCTTGTCCACTTTTTCCGTAAAAAAGAAATGACCAAAGAATTTCCCATCCGTAGGTGAGAAGTGCAATCAAAACACCCAATAGCGTCATTGTCAATATTTGTGCAAAAAACTGGCACGAACGTCGCTGCGGCATTGTCAAGGAAAAAGACAAACGCGCCGCTCTCCACGCACCGGCAATCCACCGAGCTCCGAGATAGACCATGATAACCAAGATGAAATATCTGGTAATATTGTGCATCAAATCTGCAAGGGCACTACAAGTTGCATCCTCCTCACTTAAGGAAACATAACCGTTGGACAGGCGATATTCCGCAATGGTAGCTTTACGAGAAAGTTGCTGCAATTCGTCGGCACTAAGGGGAATAACCGTTTGAGAAGATGGGTCATACCCAAGCTGCTTTGCATATTCATAACGACGAATCACATCCAATAGCTCATCCAGTTCTGCACCTGTATTTTCTCCGTGTAAATCTGCTGCCAGACGATAGCGCCGTACGGTCAATTCGATGTCACGTTGGATTTCATTGAGCTCCGCAGAAGAACGGATTTGCCGCTCGTACGCTTTCATGTAAGCAGCATAATCTTCATCATGATATATCGTTTCATATGTTTCGGCCATTTCAACAAACGACGGATCCTGCGTTTCGAGGGCAACATCGCTGTTCGGAAATTTTTCTGCGACATATTGCTTGGCACGAAACTCCGCCAGATATTCGCAAACCCAGTTCATAAAATAGTGCTCGTTGTCCGTTAATCCCTTTTCTTCCAGCAGTTGAAAATAGATCATTTGCGTACGGTTGGAAACCAAGTCGGACAAAAGCGTCTCATCATCACCATCCAACATCAACTGTTCCTCTGTGGTTTGCGCCAGTGCAGCATAATTTTCATATTGTGCTTGATTGGTCAAAGTCGCATGGCGAAAAGAAGATCCTTCCAAATTTACCACATAATATGCGCCGCTAACGATCGGTACGCTCAACATCAAAAGTAGCAAAAACGATATCAGCACGCGGGAACGCGACCAATTCCGGATTTTGAAAAAACAAAGACGCACAAAATTCATCATTGCTCTTCCTCCGTCTCTTCGTCACTGGAAATTTGATTTTGCGGCACTTCAATCCCGTAAATTTCAATTTGATGTTCCACAAACAGTTTGTTATACGCCGGGATCTCGTTGTGCGAAACGGACAAATCCAAGTAGTTTTCTCCCTGTCCTTTCACAACAAATGCATCTTTCCCACATAAGAGCGCCTTCGCCGCTTCGCAATTACCCAGATAAAAACGGTACACAGAAAACGCATCCTGTTGGACTTGATGATGCATTGACGTGACATTGTGTAAGGTGCCTTCCTCTAAAAAGTCAACGTAGTCACAACATCCCTCTGCATCTTCACGTGATCGGAATGCAACCAAGATGCCGATATTTTCCGCTGCTGCGATTCGTTTGAGCAAACTGCCAACCTGTTTTGCCTGCCATGGATTCAGAACCAAAAACACGTCGTCCAACAGAATCAAATGCGGACGCAAACACAACGCCCTTGCCAGAGATAGCAACGTCAGTTGCATGGTGGTATAGGTTCCCACGCGTTTCTTTTCCACTTCATCCAGCGTATCTAAGCCGACAACATGTAACGCACGCGTAATTTCCTGATCTCCAACTCCAATACACAGCATACGTAAATTGGCTCGTGCACTCAAGGAACGATAAAAACCACGTGTGGAAAACACACAGGCAACGTGGGCCATCGCTTTTTCATATGATGAAAACAAATCATGCCCTTCAATGGTAACAGCGCCCCGATCCGGGAACGACATGCCGCATAAAATACGAAACAAAAGGGTTTTCCCAGCCCCCTCGGCGCCAAGAATTCCCAATACCTTTCCATAATCTAAGGAAAATGAGATCTGACGCAACAGTGTTTTTTTATGAATGGTTTTACAAACTTCACTGCATTGTAATAACACCGATTCATTCGTTGCATCATCGTTGGTACGCACATCGGCGGTTGTCTCTTCCTGCGCCATTGTATGTTCATCCAATTCTACGCTTGTTCGGGGCTGACATACATGATTTTTCACCGTACCGTTCGTAGGAGTTTCCGCCATATTGCACGCCGTACCTATATCAGAACAAGCGCCCTGTGTGTCATTGTTCCCCGCAGTATCTTCGTGATTGGATGAATGATCAGATGCTTTCAAATCATCGCTCTGTTTTGTTTCGGATACGTCCAAAAGCGTCTTTTCCGCCGCCTTTTTCCGCCATTTTCTCATCGTCTTTCTCCTTATGTTCCAAACGAGATTGTCTTGATGCACATACGCAATCAGTGCAGCACAACGCCGCCGTCATAGCAGACATAAAAGATTTCAAGGCCCGGGAACGAACGAATTTTCCATCCATCAGAAGTGTGTACAAACGAGACCTGCTGTTCATATACTTCGCGCAGTGTCAATGGTTCCTGTGGAGCAGAGGTATAGTTGAGCAAACCGGCGCTGCCTTCAAACCTGACACGATAACGAACCGACGCCTCAATGGTGCGGTTCGTGCGTGAAGTGATGGTTAATGACATCACGCTACAATAAAACCGATCGATCACGTAGCCATTTTCGCGTTGTTTGGACCATACGCTGGCAGCAATGGTAGCCGATGGATTACAACCGTCTTCTTTATCAATATAAAACGATCCCAACGTCGATACCGCTTGATGATACGCCAGATATCGCACACCATCCGCGGAAACCGTACGATATTGTTCCGGTAATGCGTATAATTCGGACTCTTTGATAAAATAGTCATTCATCAAGCGTGTCAAATCATCCGCGTCATTGATTTGGGACAAAGAAAGTACAGATTCACCAAGCAAAACACAAAACAATAGTGCACATAGGAATACCACGCCACGATTACACCGTTTTTTCATCTTTTTTTTCGATGTCTCCCGATGAAGCAACATCATACACCTCCACTTGTTGTTTCATGCGCTTTCACACAAGTATTTTCCTGCGTTTCTCCTGAAATTTCCTGATCAGTATGCAAAAACTGACTCTGATAAAGTGTCTCGTAAAAACCGTGCGCGGCCAACAATGACGCATGTGTACCCATCTCAATGATGGAACCGTTGCGCATCACAATAATTTGATCCGCTTGTTGGATCGTGGATAACCGGTGCGCAACGACAAAACATGTTTTACCGGCGGTCAGACGATCAAATGCCCGACGAATGCGCATCTCTGTTCGGGTATCAATAGAAGATGTGGCTTCATCCAAAATGACAATTTGCGGGTGTGTCAGCATAATTCGAGCAATGCACAACAATTGTTTCTGCCCTTCCGAAAGGGCTGTGCCTCCTTCACCAACCACCGTATCATAGCCATCTGCCAGCCGCATGATAAAGCCATGCGCCAACGCTTCTTTCGCTGCTTGTTGCACTTCTTCATCCGTCGCATCCGGTCTTCCGAATCGGATGTTGTCCCGCACACTTCCGTTCATCAGCCATGTTTCCTGCAAAACCATGCCGATCTGCTCGCGCAATGAAGCACGAGATAACGTCGCGGTATCCAAGCCATCCAAAGAAATGGTACCTTTTTGCACATCATAAAAACGCATAATCAAGTTGATCAACGTTGTTTTTCCGCATCCGGTCGGCCCTACAATCGCAATGGTCTGCCCCGCTTTTACCTGCAACTGAAAATCCGTAATCAACGGGCGATCCGGACGATAGGAAAAACAAACATCAGAAAACACAAAATTGCCGCGACACGTTCCCTGTGGAATCAACTTTCCATCTTGTATCTCATCTTGCTGATCAAGTAAAGTAAAGATCCGTGCCGCGCATGCAAGTGCATTCTGCATTTCCGTGATCACGCCTGTGATATCATTAAACGGACGGGAATATTGGTTGGCATAGGTCAAAAATGTAACGAGTTCCCCCACGGTAATCACCGGATTTTCTGACAAAATGGCAAAAAATGCACCGCTGATTCCTACCCCTGCGTATACCAAATTGTTGATAAAGCGTGTGGAGGGATTGGTCAAGGACGAATAAAATACCGCTTGCAACGAAGACTTTGCCAGGCGCGCATTAATTTCATCGAATCGTTCTGCAGCGCGGGTTTGGTACCCCAACGTCTTACTCACACGCTGACATTGTAACAATTCACTGGCAAAAGCAGTTTGTTCCGCTTGTTCGGTAGACTGTTTCCAAAACATGTGATAGGTCCGAGAACCGATAAATGCGGCGATAAACAGAGAAAGAGGCGTTATCAAGACAACAATCAGCGCCATGGTGGGATTAAGTGCAAACATCATACCGATGGTAGCAAGTACCGTCATAACACCTGTAAACAATTGGGAAAGCCCCATCAACAAACCGTTTGCCATCTGGTCGGCATCATTGATCATCCGGTTTACCAAATCACCGGGCTGCCGTTGGTCCAGATATGACAACGGGAGTCTTTGTATTTTCTCCATGACGTCGTTGCGCAAACGCGCCAATACACGGTAGGTCACCCAGTTATTGATCATTTCCATGATCCATTGAAAAAGAGCCGTGACCACGATCACGCACATGAGCAAAAACAAAAGATGCATCAGGGCAGAAAAATCAACATTTCCCTGTCCAATCATCGTGTCAACAGCCTGGCCGGTGAGAATGGGCAGATATAAATTTCCGGCAACAGACAACAGCGCACATACCACCGACAACGCCAAAAGGACCTTTTGCCGCCCAAGATAACGCAAAAGTTTGCGCGCCGCTGTGCGCTGTGTCTCTTTTTGCGGTTCTTCCGCGTTTTTTTGTTTATTTTGTTTGCGCATTGAGCTGTTCTCCCTCATCGCTGATTCCCACCGCTGTTTGCGAATCCTTTTGCGCTACGGAATCGCGAAATTGCGTTTCATAAATCTCTCTATATTGTTTGCAAGTAGCAAGCAAGGTTTCATGATCTCCCATACCAACACATTTGCCATCATCCAACACCAAAATCAAATCGGCACCCATCACAGAGGAAGTGCGCTGCGAAACGATAAAAAGTGTCGGACGATCCGGCATCTGTGCAATGGCACGACGCATGTTGGCATCCGTCGCATAGTCAAGCGCAGATCCGCTGTCATCCAGCACCAATACCTGTGGATGGGTTACAAGCGTCCGCGCAACACTCAGACGCTGCTGCTGACCACCGGAAAAATTTCTTCCGCCGCTTTCCACGCGCGTCTGCAATCCGTCTTTCTTTTCCAAGAAATCCCACGCCTGGGCAATTTGTAATGCCTGCTGCATTTCTTCCGGCGTCGCATCGGGCGCGCCCATACGCAAATTGTCTGCAACGGTTCCGCTCATTAACGTTGCTTTTTGCAGGACATATCCTACCATGTTGCGCAAATCTTCTTGCGCATATTTTCGTACATCTTCCCCATTGATGGTCACACATCCCGCCGTAACATCATACAAACGTCCCAGTGCATTGACAAGCGTTGTTTTCCCGCTACCGGTTCCGCCCAAAATACCGATCGTTGCCCCCCGCGGGGCGGTAAAGGTAATGTGGTCAATGGCCGGTGCAGCATTTTCAAAATAAGATAAAGATACATCCTCAAAGCAAACACATCCGCTGCCGTCGCCCACCGGAGACGTTTTTGGATACTGCATGTCCGGCTGTGTTTCAAACAGTTCTTTGAGCCGCACCGCACTGGCAGAGGCTTTGGTCACAGAAACAATCAGATTGGCCAGTTTGATCAGCTCCACCAAAATTTGAGACATATAATTGATCAAAGCAACGAGTTCACCACGTGTCAATTCGCCGTCAAACACACGGTATGAGCCCTTGTGCAGCAGCATCACCAGTGACACATTGACAATGATAAATGTCATCGGATTCAAAAGGGCGGAAATACGGCCAGCCGTCGTTTGATATCCTGTCAGCGTACGGTTCTCTTTTCGAAAGCGATTGACCTCCGTCTCTTCCCGATGAAATGCACGAATGACACGGGTACCAGTCAAATTTTCTCTGGCAATGCGCGTCAATATATCCAGACGCTTTTGCGCTTTTCGCATTAAGGGCAATGAAAACAATGTCACGCCCGCAACCGCCAACGACAAAAGCGGAATTAAAATCACAAATATGATCGCGCCGCGCGTATCCACCGCAAACGCCATCACCATCGCACCAAAGACAATAAATGGTGAGCGTAAAAACAAACGCAGCACTTGGTTGACACCATTTTGTACCTGATTGACATCGTTGGTCAGACGATTGAGCAATCCTGCTTCTCCGAAACGATCTAATTGCCGAAACGAAAATAACTGTATATGTTCAAACAGCACCTGTTTGACTTTTTTACCGAACCCCATCGCGGCTTTTGCCGCAAAGTATTGTGCTGTCACAGCGCTGCAAAAACCAACCAAAGCCAGTAATACCATCCATAAACAACACCGCCAAATCATCCCATGGTCACGGTTTGCAATCCCCTGGTCAATCAACATCGCCACGATCAGCGGTACAATCAGTTCAAAGCTGGCCTCCAAAAGTTTCATCAAAGGCGCCAAAATACATTCACGTCGGTAATCACGCAAATATGAAAACAGTTTTTTAATACCTCTCGCCCCCTGTTAACATTACAGTGAAAAGATCAGAGCGCATACCACATCTTCACGCAACATACGCATGGATTGTCTAAAAAGGAAAATTGTTTCCGGTATTTCATGTTACCATATCTTTTTTATTTCGTCAATAACAAAGCAAACATCTCCCAACCCCCCCTATATTCCACCCTCATTGGTGCTCACTCACTTTTTGCTCGAAAATAATATTTGAAACGAGCGTAAATGAATGTGAATAAATCGTGAAAAATCACATGCCAATGAAATATATCTTGCAATTGCAACAAAAAATTGGTATAATAAGTGAAAAGCAAGATCAATATGAAGTCACAGCTGCACGATCTGGGCACTCGTGCTTGTTTTGACGGAGATCGGATCTGCGCGATCGGACGCTGTGAACCATGTCAGGTGGGAAACCAAGCAGCATTAAGCAGATTGTTAGATGTGTTGCAACCCATCCGGTCTCCGTCAAAGCAAACACGAACGGCATCGGCTTTGATTTTTATGTTTCTTGCTTTTCTTTGTTACAACGTTTTTCATTTTTTGATACACCGACGCATGATGATTTTTATGTTGTGAAATCATCTAAAGAAGTTTCATAAATCAAAGAGGAGGCGCTCATGCATCAAACATTATATCGAAAATGGCGTCCAAAAACATTTTCTGATGTTTGCGGGCAGCAGCATGTGACCTCCGTGCTCTCCTATCAGGTAGCGCATGAACAAACGTCCCATGCTTATTTGTTTTGCGGCTCCCGCGGAACAGGTAAAACCACCTGCGCTAAAATTCTTGCCAAAGCAATCAACTGCCTCTCGCCGATCAATGGAAACCCATGTGGCGTATGTGAAGCATGTAAAAGTATCGAAAACGGAACGGCCACCGACGTGGTCGAAATGGATGCCGCCAGCAATCGCCGCATCGATGACATCAGAGAGATTCGAGACGATGTGGCTTATGCACCGGCTGAACTGAAAAAGCGTGTATTTATCATCGATGAAGTGCACATGCTCACCGGAGAAGCATTTAACGCGCTATTAAAGACACTGGAAGAGCCACCGGATCATATCGTCTTTATTTTGGCAACGACAGAACTTCAAAAAATCCCGGCAACGATTTTATCCCGTTGTCAGCGATTTGATTTTCGACGCATAGAGGCCTCTGTGATCGTAGCCAGGCTGCGAAAAATCAGCACAGAAGAACAAATCAACATCAGTGACGACGCACTGTATCTGATCGCGAAGACGGCAAAAGGCGGTATGCGAGATGCCATCGGTATGTTGGAATTATGTTCTGCTGCCGTCACAGAAGATCAAAAAGAAATCGATGTACAACAGGCAGCGGAACTCATCGGTGTGACAGACACGGAAACCTTGTATCAAACCGTCAAGGCAATTCGTGAAACTGACTATGGCACGTTGTTTGGTATCGTACATGATATTTGCAGCCGTGCCAAAGATATCAGCGAATTTTGGTTGTCTCTTTCTGAAATGTATCGTGATCTGATGCTCATTCGATATGTCGATCGGCCGCAACATTTTTTTGACGGACCCGAACAAACATTGCAACGACTCCAAGCACTGAGTCAATCATTTACCAAAGAGACATTGTTGTATCACTGTCAGCTCATTGATCGCACATTGCGAGACATTCGGGTTTACCCGGAGGCATCGCGCGTCATGGCGGAAAACACTTTAATCCGTCTGTGTGACCCGGCACTGGACTGCTCTGTGGATGCACTGGCATCGCGAATTGCAGCGGTGGAAACGGCAATTCGCGGAAGTAGTGTCACTTCTCAAAAGTCACGCACAGCGAATAATGTCACTTCACAGAACAACGATGTCAGGCAGTTTCATACGACATCCAATCAGGAAAAAGCCGATCAAGCAAAAAATGAGGCAATCGCACATTCTTCGTCAAAATCATCAGACGATATAGCGAAATTTTCCGAGCAAAGTACGTCTGACACACACAATGGAAATGGACATACTTCCCCTGATGCTTTTTCTCTCGGCGCTTCCTCTGTGCAAGACGAGCAAAATAAAACAGCGAAAAAATCACACAGTCACCAGACGCAACAGACATCGGATTCATCCGCTAAAAATGCTGACACGCCCGCATCCTCCCATTATCGCGCTTTTCCCTACTGGCAGGAAGCTGTGGAGCAATTTCGGCACAACGATCCGATGAGCGCAGGACTTGCCGAAAACCTTCGCGCATTTTATGATGCGCAAGCGCATGCCATTCTGCTTTTGGCATCTGACGCGTTTACGTATCAGATGCTGAACAAGCCGGAAACGCTGCAACAACTCAAGCAAGCCATCAATTGTTGTATGCCGGATCACCAAATCGCTGACGATCATTTCTTCTTAAAACGCAGCAAAGAACCTGTGGATGAAACTGATCGTGACTTTGAACAACTGATTGCACAGCTCGGTGATATGTCCACATAAATATTCCATGTCATCGCATGTATTGCATTTTGGAAACGCCATACACGGCAAATTAGTGAATACGAAAAACATACGGAAAGGAAATACCAACATGAAAGCCAGATTACCCCAAGGAATGGGCGGCGGCCCGCAAAACATCAATGCCATGATGAAACAGGCGCAAAAGATGCAGGAACAGATGGAAAATCTGCAAGAAGACCTCGATCAAAGAGAATACGACATTTCTGCCGGCGGCGGTGCTGTCAAAATTAAAATTTCCGGAAAAAAACAGATCCTCTCCATGGATATTTCCCCGGAAATTGTAGATCCCCAGGACACAGAAACACTGTGCGATATTTTGATTGCCGGTGTGAATGAAGCAATCAAACGTGTTGAAGATACCAATGCCGAGGAAATGGGTAAAATTACAGGGAATCTCAACATTCCCGGAATGATGTAAGGTGTCAACAGCGTGGCTGAATTTATTTTACCTTTGGAAAATTTGATCGAGCAATTTGAAAAGCTGCCCGGCATCGGCCGAAAAACAGCGGTTCGTTTGGCTTTTTCCATTTTGGACGCACCTGCAGAACAGGCACAGCAGTTTTCACAAGCTTTGCTGGATGCCAAAACAAAAATCAAAGCTTGCAGTGTATGTGGAAACATTTGTACCGACACACTGTGCGATGTGTGCGCCGACCCAACTCGAGATCATACGACCATCTGTGTGGTTGAAGACGCACGTACCGTTCTGGTGTTGGAAAAAGTAAAAGAGTATCATGGCTTGTACCATGTATTAGGCGGTGCCATTTCACCCATGGGGGGGATTGGGCCGGATCAATTACGTATTCAGGAACTGCTGGATCGCATCACAGCAAGCAAAAAAGACGACAATCTGTCTCAAACGACAGAAAAATCCGAAGAGCAAAAGTCAGATCAGGAAGTGCGGGAAATTATTTTGGCTACCAATCCCAATATTGAGGGAGAAACAACAGCCATGTACCTTTCCAAACTCTTGCGTCCGTATCACATCAAACTTTCGCGTCTTGCATACGGCGTTCCGGTTGGCAGCGACTTGGATTATGCGGATGAAGTAACTTTGTATCGTGCGATTGAGGGAAGACGCGAACTTTAATTTCCCAATATAATCCAATATAATATAATAACGAACATGGCAAACAGCTTGAAACAATGTCGTGTCACACATACAGGCACTTGTTTTATGCAGTAAAACACAAGAACAGAACAGGATGTAGAAGAATATGACAAATGTTGCAATTATGGGTATGGGAGTTGTCGGCGGCGGTGTAGCCGAAATTCTCTTAAAAAACGCCAATACCATCAAAAACAAAAACGGGGATGGGATCCGGATCAAATACGTTTTAGATCTGCGTGATTTTCCCGGTCACCCGTTGGAGAAATGTGTGGTTCACGACATCAATGTGATTTTGAATGATCCCGAGGTCACCATTGTTGCAGAATTGATGGGTGGCGCACACCCCGCGTATGAATTTTCTTTGGCTTGTCTGAAAGCAGGAAAAAGTGTTGTTACATCAAACAAAGAAGTTGTTGCCACTTTTGGGGATCAGTTGTTACAAGCCGCTGAAGAAAACCATGTGCGCTATCTTTTTGAAGCAAGTGTCGGAGGTGGAATCCCTATTATCCGCCCCATTTGTCAATGTCTGGCTGCCAACCGTATTTATGCCATTGACGGTATTTTGAATGGAACCACAAACTATATTTTGACGCAAATGTTCAAATATGACAAATCGATGGAACAGGCTTTGCAGGAAGCACAAGAAAAAGGCTATGCAGAACGCAATCCCACTGCCGACATTGACGGCATTGACGCTTGCCGTAAGATTGCCATTCTTTCGGCCTTGGCATTTGGCGTCATCGCCGATACCAACGACATTTACACACACGGGATTCGCGATATCACGCTGACCGATGTGTCCGATGCAACGAAATATGGCGGCACAATCAAACTCATTGGTTCCACTGCAAAAACATCAGAGGGTATCAGCGTGTTTGTTTGCCCCACATTGGTACCACACGATTCCCCGCTCTCTTCCGTGGAAGACGTGTTTAACGGCATTGTTGTAAAAGGAGATGCAGTCGGTGACGTGATGTTTTACGGCCGAGGTGCCGGAAATTTGCCGACAGCCAGCGCTGTCGTTGCAGACATGATCGATATTATGTCTCATACCGATATGCATGTTGTACGCTGGAACAAAGCGGACGCAAGCACATTCATTCCATTCGATTCTATTCTGTTCCCATATTATGTACGTCTGAATACCACAGCAACCCCCGTGCAGGTCGCAACTGCGCTGGGAGAAATTCAAGTCATTACACAGACCCCCGAAACACTTTCTTTCGTCACCACGCCAACCTCTCTCTGTGCGCTGCGCGCAGCAGTCGGAAACGTCGGAACAATTGCCTCTTTGATTCGTGTACTGCAGCCATAAGTTCAGGCGAGGATTCAATCAATTATGAAAAAAAGTCATTTCATCGTCGGTGTGTTATTGTTGTTTTCTCTGTGCATTTCCTTTTATGGTTGTCAGAACACGCTACTCACGGAGCAACGTTTTATCACACAACTGTCTGACATTGCAAAACAGGATGCGGTAGCAGCACCGGAACTGTTGGCACAAACGGAAGAACAAAAATCTTATCAAATCAATGAAAATGCCACACTTGATACCGTCGCTGATCCGGATACCGACGCATTGCAGTCGTTGATTCTTGTGTTGAATACACCGACAGGTAGCTCGTATGACCGGGAAATATTATCATATTATATTTTAAATATCCCGACAATTCTCCATCCGGGTATCACCATTGCGGATATTAACGAATTGTATGCAGCCTTGTTACCCAGCGATCTATCAGATAAATTTGAGCAAACGATCACTTATCATGATGTCACCTATCAAATCAGCATATCTGATTCAACTGTGACACTCCATGTAACCTTAGAGGTATGATCGGCAGCAAAATAATCTGTGTTTCATTATCACTTGTATTTTGATATCTATCAATAATGACTGCATAAATCATTCATATTCGATGAAAAAACGGAACCATGCACCGATTGCGTGGTTCCGTTTTTCAGTCATTTTTTCAAGGCCTCTGTAATCGTATCTCCTTAACTGACAAAGAGCATCAGCATTTTTCAAATATGCCTTTTTCATTTATAAGGAAAAATCAGATCACTTTTATCAATTGTACGTGATCAATAATTCTTTGCGTGCAGCTGATAAAATGCTCGCGGATGTGCACAGACGGGACATACGTCGGGTGCTTTTGTACCCACAATGATGTGTCCACAATTTCGACATTCCCAAATAACCACGCCACTTTTTTCAAACACTTCCCCGCTCTCTACATTGTGCAGCAGTGCACGATACCGTTCTTCATGTGTCTTTTCGATTGCAGCGACACCGCGAAACTGTTTTGCCAATTCATGAAATCCTTCTTCTTCCGCCTCACGTGCCATTCGATCATACATTTCCGTCCACTCTTGGTTCTCACCCTCCGCGGCATGCAAAAGATTTTGCTTAGTATCCTGTATTTGTCCCAACGCCTTGTACCATAGTTTGGCGTGTTCCCGTTCATTTTCCGCTGTCTTCAAAAAAAGTGCTGCGATTTGTTCATACCCTGCTTTTTTTGCAACCGATGCATAATACGTGTATTTGTTGCGCGCTTGTGATTCTCCCGCAAACGCTTCCCATAAATTTTTTTCTGTTTTTGTTCCTACATACGGATTGTCCGCTTTTGTTGTGACGTCTTTGAACACAGATCCGGCGCTGTGACATTTCGGACATTCTTTGGGTGGTTCATTGCCGATGTGAATATACCCACACACCGTACATACATATCGATTCATGTTTTTTCTCCTTTTTACGTTACCATAAAAAACGTAATGATTTTTATTTTACTAAAAAAGAATTTTTATCATATATGTAGTGTTACCAAAAAGAGGCAAATGATTCGGTAAATAAAGCAAAAGAAAAAATTTTGAAAACAATAACGGTAGATCATACGATCTACCGTCTTCATTTATCAGAAATTATATTTGATACAATTCGATTTCCCATGCACTTTTAGAAATCAATATTGCCGGATTGCGCCAAATTTGCCACTGTATTTACTTCCTTTCCATCTGACGCGTGTTTTGACAAATCGTCGTTTTCCGTTTGTACCATACGAAGTACTTGCTTCGCAAGATAAATAGGGCGGCGTTTGACTTGTAAATATGTCCGCGCCAAATACTCTCCCAAAATACCGAACGTAATCAATTGCACGCCACCAAAAAACATAATCAGAATCACAATGGTTGCATACCCCGAAACAGCAATGGAAAAGAATATTTTTTGTATGATCACAACAATGGCATATACGAATGCGGCCAATGCGCTGATCACACCAAACCAATTGGCAATTTTCAACGGTGCCACGGAAAAAGCTACAATGCCATCAATCGCATAGCGAAACAACTTTAAAAATGACCATTTACTTTCACCGCTGTTGCGTGCCTGCGGCGTGTAAGGCATGTAAAATGTTTGAAAGCCAACCCAAGAGAAAATCCCTTTGCTGAACCGGTGATATTCTCCCATTGATAATATAGCATCCGCCACACTCCGGCGAAATGTTCGAAAATCGCTGGCTCCTTGCATAAACCGCACATCGCTCATGGAATTGATCAATTTATAAAACATATGCTTAAACGCCGAAAGTACCTTTCCCTCTCGTCGCTCTTCCTGATACATTGCCACGCAGTCATCGTCCGGATGTGCCAAGAGATGATCCGCCATTTGTCTGGCCAATGCAGGCGGTTGTTGAAGATCTGCATCAATCAATGTAATCAGTTCCCCGCAACTATGCTGTAATCCTGCATAAATAGCAGATTCTTTGCCAAAATTGCGTGAAAAGGAAACAACCGTGACATGGCTCGGATCCGATGCATAAATCTCTTTGAGGTGCGAAAGCGTCTGATCTCGGCTGCCATCATCAACAAAAACAAATTGTAACGTGTACGGACTGTTTTCAAAATCCTTGCATGCCGTTTGATAAAACGGCAACACATTGTCCTCTTCGTTATAACAAGGAACCACCAATGTCAGTGTGGTGTTTTTCACGATTGTATTCTCCTTTATTTATTACTATCATGAGAATGATATTAAAACCGGTCAAATGTCCGGATGTTTTCGAGTGTTTCCTGCTCCTGCTATTATTTTTAAAATGAATGATCATATTTTATTACGCACGAATATTAGTTTAGCACAGTCCAAGTAATTTGTAAAGCATTTCTATATTTTTACAGTATATTTTGCGAAAAGCGTTTGATACTATATGTGAAATCAGAAAAGGATTTCATGCTGCAAACAGTGCAAAAATATTTTACACGGTTTGCACATCACTCTGTGCACTGCACAAAAAACAGGAGAAAAAAGATGTCTAAGAATTCCAAAACTCTGGTTCCTGAAGCAAAGGAAGCAATGAACCGTTTCAAGATGGAAGCTGCCAATGAAGTCGGCGTGAACCTCAAGCAAGGTTACAACGGCGACATCACTGCAAAGCAGGCTGGTTCCGTAGGCGGTCAGATGGTTAAGAAAATGATCGAGAATGCTGAAAACAGCATGAAAAACACCCACTAAGTCACATCTCCATCATTTTTAACAACAGTTCCATCAAAACAACATGTAAAGCGGAAAAACGACCCCTGTATGGGGTCGTTTTTCCGTTTCTTTCTTTTTCAATCCAAACCCGTATTTTATTTATATCACTTTGATGATCCAGAGCACTGAAGTGCCTATGATAATTCGATCTGTAATCGGTGTTGATCTGCACGCGCCATGGCACCGAGCGGAAGTGTCAAATTAGGAGATGTGTGACCGACAAAGGGCAACGATGCCAAATACATATGCGGATAGTACGTGCTGAAAAAACGCATCAAAAGGTCTCGATAAGCATGGCGATCTGTTTTTGAAGAACAGATAGATGCATTGCAACCATCCATTGTAAAACTGCCAAACACGATTCCACATACCTTGGAAAAAAAGCCACTGTAATGCAGAACCCAAAGCATGCGCTCCACGCGATATAACGGCTCATTGACCTCTTCTATAAAAAGCAAAAACGGCTCATCCGGTTCCGTCCAAAACGATGTCAAAACAAACGCACAAACGCAGCTGAGATTACCACCAATCAAACGACCAGTAGTTTCGCCTGTCGTCCATGCATTCATTGGAAAGGTAAACACGGTACAATTCTTTCGACAAATCATCCGGGCAAAAGATGCACAGGTCAAATGCTGTTTTGCGGTACCGACATCGCTAAAATCTGCCAGTGCCATGGGCGCATGAAACGTCACAAAACCCGCGTGGAGAAGAAACCAAAGATGCAAAAACGTAATATCAGAGTACCCGCAAAAAACTTTTGGTTTTTTTGCAAATACATTTTTTGATAATCCTTGCAACAAGCGGATACACCCATACCCACCGCGCACACAAAAAATACCCTTGATCGTATCATCACGAAAACATCTTTGTAATTCTCGGAGTTTTTGCGCATCCGATACTTCCTCTTCACAAACGATCAATTTGGTACCATTTGGTGTCTTATGTCGTTTCATCCCACAGCTCGGAAAAATCGTAACATTTAATCCAAGTGACTGATAGAATTGAACTGCACGAGATAATCCCAATGGATTTTTCACTGCGGCTCCCGGTGCAACAAGTGCAACCGTATCACCGGGACGCAGGGAGGGAGAATTTGTCACCGGCGACGTCTTTCTCGACTTTGGTTGATGTGGCATCGGCAATATCGCCTGCATCAGCGGATTCCTTTCCCAATTGTGCAGACACCTCCTTTGGCATCTCCACCGTTTTTGTTTGGAACAAACGCAAAAGCGCCTCTGTTTGATCATCTGTCGGTTGCTCTGTTATACGATCCGTTTTGCTGTTTTCCGTTATCTTTTTCGTAGAATCGAACCGAACGGTTTTTCCCAGGGAGGAACTTCCTTGGTGGACTGCCGAAACAGCCGCCCCCTCATCCGGTTCGACACCCGCAATATACCTGCCATGATAGCCATCGATCGCTGCTTCGATATCGGGATGATCTTTGCGAGCTGCGTTCTTTGCATGTTTTTGGGCACTGCGCCGATCTTTTTTCTCCAAACGTGCTGCCCGCTGTTCCTGTTTGGATGCTTTATGTAACGCTTTGCGTTCCTGCTTTTTGCGACGTTCCTCCGTCCGAATGCCAATCAAATCTTTCTGATAGTAAAAATATTTGATGATCTCCAGACAAATTGCACCAATCAGTGTAAGACCCGCTACGAATATCCACTGTATACCACGCAGCGGATATACGCCAAATGCCGCACCAAATCCCGGCAACAGAAAAAACAGTGCAAAAAGTTCAATCACGAACAGCACATACAGTACCAAACTTCCACTGAAACGTGCACCACGGCGAAATATCCAACGTTCTCGTTTGTAAGACAATAAAACCATGAGCTGCATCACACAAATCATCAGAAATGCAGCTGTTGTGTTTTCCATGTCGGTAAGAGAAAATCCAAATAAGGCCGGCAAAAAATACGCACCAATAGACAACAACGACCATACCAAAGCATTGGCAGTCGCATATCGAAACATACGAATCGGATGCCGTAAGCGTTGTCTGGCACTGTATTTTGTATAAAAAACTTCCTCTTCCACCGGCCGCTCAAACGCAATAATAAGAACGGAAAGAAAATCAAACACAAGCCCCCACAAATACACCTGCAATGCTGAGATGAACGGGGCACCAAAAATCACGGATAAAAGTACCATGCAAAATCTTGCCACTTGAGAGGTGAAAAGATATCGCACCATAGAAGACAAATTGCGGTCAATCAGTTTTGCGCCTGCTATGGCATCTGCAATGGCGTTGAAACCGCCGTTTCCTTTTGCGTCAGCGTCTGAAACAATGACATCGGCGGTAAATTTAAGCGCTTCACATCCGTATTGCGCATGCGTGTCGGCTTTGGAAGCAGTCACCAGGGCAGCTTGTGCAGAGGAAAACGCGCTATGTGAAGCAGAAGAGATTTGAACACTGCGGGTAAATGTCACATTTGCCTGCTGCATCATGGGTAAATCCGTCAAAGAGGCTCCCAGATATCCGACTCGTTCTCCACGCAAACGTAAATAATGGATCACTTCGCTCTGTTGTAACGCATCCAGACCACAATACATTTTATAATATGAAACGGCCTTTCGTTTTATGTCCGCAGGCAGTGCCGCATAATCCTCTCGCCCAATGACTTCTCCATCATTGGAAATGATTCCCAGTTGCTTTGCAAAATAAAAATGTTCCTCATTGTCATCGTCACACAACATCACCACTTTAATTCCGGCATCACGACATTTTTTCACCGTTTGTCCAACGCCACGCAAAAACGGTGCGCGAAAGGAAACAAATCCCTCAAATTGCATATTTTGATGCAGCGCCCCAGGAAAACGCAAGTGTTGATAAATGGACTTTTTACTGGCGACAGCAATGATATGCATGTTTTCGCGCGCCAGTTTTCGATACTGCTCCAGCAGTTTTTTGCGCATGTTTTCATCCATGGGCCGGCCTTCTTTTCCTGTACGGTAAGAACCACAGGCGCGCAATATTTCAGTCGGCGTACCGCGCATAACGGCAATTGTTCCCGTGTTCGTACGAACCAAGGAAGTCGGAAAAGAACAATCGCGATCGACCTCTCTGTGTGCAAGGAGCGGATAAGATTGGTCCAATTGTGCATGGTAAATGCCCAGCCGCTTTGCAAGTGTAATCAATGCATCATCTTCTGCTGATCTCTGTCCGTATTGCGCACGATCCGAAAGAACCCGTGTGCTGTACTGCCCGGTAGAGAGCAACGCATACGTCGCGCACCGTTCCATTTTGCCGTATGCACGTGAATCGGCCACATGATATGTATGTTTGGTCGTTGAAATCAGTTCAGCATCAAACTGTCCGGATGTGAATACGCCATCCTTTGGCAGTACCAAACATGTCAAATCTTTGAGACGATCGATTGCCAGCGGCTTTTTGATCACATATCCGGCATTGGAATCTCGATAGCGTCTCACGCCGTGATAAATGCCGCATGCCACGACAACGCATGCAAACGGGACCAGCATTTCACTCATGGAAGATACTGCAAAAGTCAATGCATATAAGAAGGACGCATACAAGTCGCCGTCTCCGTAAATCACCAAATGCAACACGGTCAAAAAGAATAACAGCCCCAGCATCACCACGCTCCAAACACGGCTGTATTGCTGTAACGTGTCCATTGCGCTCATTTTTTCATGCGCAATGACGGGCGTATTCTTTTTCAGACGGGAAACCAATGTGTCCTCCCCCGTCGCCACTACAATTCCCTGTGCATGACCGGTTGCCACAAGGGTAGAAGCATATGCCATATTGTTCCGAACCTGCGGCGAAAGCGTAGCGCGGCCGATCGTCAGAGCATCTTTGGCACTCCTGGCCTGTACGGCAAACAGATTGTCTTCCTGCGTGGAAAACTCTTCCGTCTGACTCAGACGTAAATCAGCCGGAACAATATCTCCGCGGCTGAGGTACACCAAATCTCCCACAACCAGTTTGTTCTGCTCTACCATATAAATTTTACCATCACGCACCACACGAACCACCGGTAGTGTAAACCGATCCATTCGTTCCAGCACGTGCTGGGCACGGGTAAACACCGCAATGCTTACAATCACATAAAGCACAGCTCCACCCGTCAAAATAGCCGCTTCTGTCGATTGTTCCAGCCATACCGCAATGATAGCCATTACGATGAGTAAAATTGTTGTAAAATCCAACAGCACACGACGCAAACAGTTATAAAACCATCGACGCGGTACCGGATAAATGGTATTTTCCCCGTTCTGACGTAGGCGCTGACGCACCTGGCGGCGGCGCAAACCGTTTTTCAGATCCGTATGAAGACGGTCCGCTACTTGCTGAGCGCTCGCCTGATACCAATTGTCACTTTTCATAAAACACCATACCCCGCGTTGGTTTTAACCGAAATACTTGATTTGAAAATTATGACACCTCGACCGATAAAGTAGATTGTCCCGCATCGTCTTGTTTGACATCCAGGATAATCGCGTGCACAGAAGTCTGGTAGCGACTGATCAATTGCTGTGCAATTTCATCTTCTACATGAGAACGAATATAACGACGCATATTACGTGCACCGTATTTGGCGCTGTAAGATTCATGCGCAATATATTCCAATGCGCGCTGCGTAAAGGTCAGCGTAATGTCCTTTTCATTCAGTGTTTGCAACAGTTGACCCAGCATAATTTTTGCGATTTCAACAAAGTCTTGTTCGCTCAGCTGACGGAACGTAATAATCTCATCCACACGGTTAATAAACTCCGGACGTAAAAACGTAAGAAGTGCTTTTTCTGTGCGGTTTTGTTGCTGCACATGTGCATCAGAACCAAAACCAACCGGATTGGAACCGATATTGGAGCCCGCATTTGTCGTCATAACAATGACAGTGTTCTCAAAATTAATCAATTTCCCATGCGAGTCCGTAATCCGTCCCTCATCCAAAATCTGCAATAGAATATTCATCACATCCGGGTGCGCTTTTTCAATCTCATCGAACAACACAACCGAATATGGTTTGCGGCGGATCTTTTCTGTCAATTGCCCGGCGTCATCATATCCCACATAGCCGGGAGGGGATCCAATGATACGCGAAACGGCATGCTTTTCCATAAATTCCGACATGTCCAAACGAATGAGCGCCTCGGGAGACTGAAACATATCCAATGCCAATTGCTTGACAAGTTCTGTTTTGCCAACGCCCGTCGGTCCGGCAAAGATAAAGGATACCGGCTTGCGAATCGGCGCGACACCTGCGCGGTTCCGTTTGATGGCACGTACCACAGCGCTCACCGCTTCATCTTGGCCGACAATGTGCGTCTTTAGACGCGCTTCCATTTGATCCAGACGTTCAAATTCACTTTGATTGATCGTGCTGGCCGGGATACCCGTCCAAATTTCGATCACTTGCGCCAAATCATCGGTTCCAAGCTGTACGCTGTCCCGCTGTTCGGAAAGTTTTTCAAAGGATTCGTTAAGTTGTATCTCACGAGATTTCAATTCGGCCAAGCGGCGGAATCTCTCATCCATTCTCTCTTCCGTATCCGGCGTTTTTTCACTTTCCAGCGCTTCTTTTTCCGTGCGCAATGCCTGCAAGGATGCAGTCACCTCATCCAAGGAACGAATGATCGGAGAATGCAGCGCGAGATACGCACTGGACTCATCTAACAAATCTATCGCTTTGTCAGGTAAAAATCGATCCGTAATATAGCGTTCCGACATAATAACCGCTTTTTTTATTGTATCGTGGGGAATGTGAATCCCATGAAATTTTTCATAATACCCTTTGATCCCGTCCAAAATCTCAATCGTATCACTCACGGACGGCTCATTGACCATAATGGGTTGGAATCGGCGTTCCAATGCCGCATCTTTTTCAATGTATTTGCGATATTCTGTCAGCGTTGTGGCACCAATTACTTGAATTTCGCCGCGTGACAACGCCGGTTTCAAAATATTGGCGGCATTCATGCTGCCCTCGGCATCACCGGCACCGGTCAGGTTGTGTACCTCATCAATTACAAGAATGATGTTCCCCAGCGCCTTGATTTCTTCGATCAAACCTTTCATACGGCTCTCAAATTGGCCGCGGAACTGCGTACCTGCCACCATTGCCGTGAGATCCAACAGTTGGATTTCTTTGTCTCGCAGCTTGTATGGAACATCTCCCTTTGCGATTTTAATTGCCAGTGCTTCCGCAATCGCCGTTTTACCTACTCCAGGCTCACCGATCAGACAAGGATTGTTTTTTTGACGACGACATAGGATCTGCGTCATACGCGCCAATTCCCGTTCGCGTCCAATCACTGCATCCAATTCTCCCGCACGTGCTCGCGCGGTCAAATCCATACAATAACTGCTAATATGACGCTTCTTTTGCTGCGCACGCCGTTTTTCTTTTTTCTCTTTGGTATCTTCTCCGGTATTCTTTTCTTTCATGTCATCCGGCAAATGCACAGGAGTCCCGTTGACCATACCGCTGAACAATCGATTGATATCCACAGCAGGTGCACGGCCCTCTTCCCCTTCTTTTTCCGAATCATCTGAATCATTCGAATCATCGTCGTTTGTAGGAATCAAACCATTTTGCATCATATCTTCCAATTCGTCATCCATGCTATCTAATGCAGCATCGTCAATACCCATTTTGTTTAAAATGTCGCTGACCGGGCGAATTCCCAACTCTTTTGCGCATTTCAGACAAATCCCTTCCTGGATTGGTTTGTTGCCATCCAAGCGGGTTACAAATACAACTGCCACACGTTTGTGACATCTTGCACACAGTTCCATCGTTCTTCAATCCTTTCTTTAGCATCATCGCAACATCAAAGTCGTACGCAAATGAAGCAACATTTCATATAACATTGTTTTCTGTTCAAAACCAGGTACAAAGACCTGGGGTAATTTTTCTGACAAAAATGCGGAAAACGCATCAATGAGAAGCGCCGCCCCCCATGCCAAAACAAGACCGATCACCAGTCCTGCAAAAGCGCCGAGCAGATGGTTTGTTCCATGTAAAATCGGAATGCGATCTACCAACCCCAATGCACGGATCACCAACCGCAGCAACAGCTGCGCAATCAAAAATGAAAGCACAAACAATATATCATAGGCAATTCTTTGCGAAACACTTCCGGTAATCTGTGTACGCAAGGCGTCCGCTCCGGAAGAAACCTGTTGTAACAGTTCATCACTTACGGAAATACCGTAGCGCTGCAAAGTATCATCTACCTGTGCCAAAAACGTGTCACTGTCATGGGAATCCCAATCAATCCCTGCGGACTGCACTTGCTGCCCGATGGTATCCTCCATATATGGTGCAATCCATCTTTCTGAGACAGGCGCGGCAAACGTGGTCGCAACAAACAACCCAACCGCCACAGAAATCAAAAGAGAAACCAACACCAAAAGTGTGCGTAAAATACCTTTTTTATAAAAAATAATAACTGAAATCACAATGATGAGCAGTAAAAAAACATCAATCAACACTGCCATCTTCCTATTCCTCCCATATTTAGCCGCCGACCACTTGCCCAAGTACTTTACCTGATGCATAGATTCGCACTTTCATACGATTAATTTGGCTATGTTTGGCGGAAGTGTATATCTTCGTGATATGTATTATTCCAATGTTTCTGCATTTGTATGAAATGTAGAAATCGAAAGCACATCCGTTACGTCTGGCCGACAAATAAGCAAATCGTTTTCCGTGGCTGTAATAGCTGTGGCACCCGCATCAATGTCCAACTTACTGACACGACCGTCTCGCGGTGAAACACAGACCAGCTGGCGCTCCATCAAGAAGTATAACATATCTCCGCTGCGTGTGCAATCCGTAATTTCACCTTCCACATTTTTTGAAAAAAGCACATTTCCATCACGATCTGTCACAGTAATTTCATGTTGGGAACCAACGACATTTTTATTCAAAGCAAAATAGGAGTATTCATCAAATGATTCCGCTCTCACAGGCACATATCCCGTATAAGTAACTTCGTTTTTCAATTTTAAAGAATCGTCATAAAACTGCAACCCTCGGTCAGTAATCAAAACAATCCCGCCGTTGGATTGAAAGTGAACAGATAGTGGAATCTGATCTGTCAACGTTATTTCACTTTGCACATCTTCAGAATTGGTTCGATAAACGCTGACCACAGCGGAACTGCTGCCATCTTCGTTGGCATAAATGGCTGCCGTTACCAACGAATCTCCACCGTCTTTCAGATCAGCACACATCAAATACTTGTCCGGCGAAAACCACTGATAGATCAATTCGAAATTTTTGTTGTAAACATCGATCACAGATCGGTATTCCATAGATCGTGTTCCTACAAAAAACATACCGTCATTGTTTACTGCAGCACAGCTGATCGGATTGTCATAGGTCTGGTCAAATAAACACGTCAACGAATTATACAGCTGTACCGTGTTCCCGCCGATATTGTACACCAAAAATGTGGTATCACCGGAAGAAATCAAAGGTGAGGTGTTGGCGGCTTCTTTTGTCATGATCACATCTCCGTTGAGATCATACAAAGAAACCGAAGCGGAATCCACCATCGCCAAACCGCCCTTGTAAACCGCAATATCGGACACAGAAGAAGAATCATAAGGGATAGAACTAATGGTATCGGATTGTGCCTGACGTGTATCAAGATACCGCAAAAAATATTGCAAATTTTCTATGGTGATGCTGTCACGAAACAGTACAACCATCATAACCAAAAAACTGATCAAAACAATAACGGCAATGACACGAACGCGTCGCAAAATTTTTGTCTGTTTGGCGTAATGAAGATATGCTTCATTTTCCTTTTCTGTTTTCTCACCAGTATTGAGAGAAGCAGATGTTTTTTTCTCATTTTGATCTTGCACGGTATGACCCGCATTCTCTTTTTTCAACGCTGGACTACTGACACTTCCCTGTGGACGTGTAGGCATCGTTGTTTCGGTACGTCGTGTTTTTTTTGTTTTTTTCGTCTCATCTTTTTTTTGTTTTTTGGCGGTGCCGACTTTTGACACATCTGCAACAGCCTTGAGACGTTTTTTCTTATTTTTGCCTTTGCCGGTCAAAACATCTTCCGCCTGTACTGTCGGCCCTTGGGGATCTTTATCTTTATTTTTTGTATCTTCTGGAACATCACGATCGTTTGCGACAATTTCCGTTTTTGTGATTTGTTCCACGTTTTTGTTTGATATTACGTCTGTTTGTTGCACATTTTGTGTGGGTGTCTGATATAACGAATCGGTATCTTGTACCACTTTCTGTTCGTCTTCTTTTGCAGCCGAAACAGCATCCGTTGCAGCATTATGCGATTGTTTCATACAAACACCCCTTTTCTTTTCAGATTTTACAGAAAATTCAACAATACAGCTCAGATTTTTCGTTTTGACGGTTCATCTCTCCGTCAGTATTATTTTCATAAACATGTACTTGTCTGTTCTTCTCGTACATGCTGTACTTCTTTTAGATACAACCCGTGAGCCGGTGCCGTAAACATACTAAATTTTTTGGATTGTAAGCCACCGGATTGCAACGCCGTTACGATCTGTTCTTCTGTACATTTCCCAAAAGAAAGTTCCATCAGCGTCCCCGCCATATTGCGCACCATATGATACAAAAAACCATTTCCACGCACTGAGAAAATCACCATTTCACCTTGGCGCCGGACAGTTGCATCATACATCACCCGAACAGTGTTTTGCACCTGACTGCCGCTGGCCATAAATGCCGCAAAATCATGTTCGCCCAAAAACAAACCAGCACCTTCATTCATACGTACCTCGTCCAGTTTTCGCAAGCAATGATACGCACGACCTTCCCAAAAAGGGTCACGCCAGGGCGCGTTGCATATCAAGTATTCGTATGTTTTCCATGCCACATCATAACGCACATGAAAGCTATCCGGTACTATGCACGCCGCAATGACGGATATATCCCGCGGTAAAAAACGGTTCAGTGCCGAAGGCAAATGATCAATATCAATCCGCGGCGTTTGCGGAGCAAAAAAGGTGAGCTTGAATCCCAGCGCATGTACCCCGCTGTCCGTCCTGCTGCATCCAACCACCCCGGGACGCGTCTGATAGATTGCCTCTAACGCATCTTGTACCGTTGCCTGCACAGAAACTCCGTTTGGCTGTACCTGATAACCGCAATAGTGTGTACCGAGATAGCGCAGCGTCAACATAATTTGCATATCGGTGTCTCCGTTACCTCAACAGATTCATTGTCTTACATGAAATAATCCACACATCATCACTATGATACATCATATCCACTAATATTTACACAATCATTGGCGTATAGCGGTTGAGTAACAAAACAACAGCGCACATACAACACACACACAACAACGCCAAAAAGTCGCGCGGGCGATATTGTAAGCGATTCATTTTGGTCCGTCCTGTTCCACCGCGATAACATCTGCACTCCATGGCAACCGCTAACTCCGTCGCACGGTTAATGGCGGAAATAAACAGAGGAACCATCACCGGAATCAGTGCTTTGGCACGCCGCAGCAAACTTCCGGAAGAAAAATCCGTACCGCGCGATTTTTGTGCGCTCATGATTTTATCCGTCTCTTCTACCAACGTCGGAATAAACCGCAAAGCAATCGTCATCATCATGGAAAACTCATGCACGGGCAAATGTAACTTGGAAAGCGGCATGAGCAGATGCTCCAGACCATCCGTCAGTGCAATGGGGGAGGTCGTATACGTTAAAATTACCGCTGTCCCGATCACCAGCGAAACGATACGGACCATCATAAATATCGCAAACTGAATTCCCTCCGGGTAAATGTGGATAAACTTCCAGTCAACAAGAGGTGTCTCACCGCGGGTCCAAAAGATATTGATGCAGGCTGTCAGAAGAATGATAAATAAGATCGGGCGCAACCCGCGCAAAATCACGCGCATGTGTAAACGGCTCAAAAAAATGAGTCCCGCCGCACTGGCAAGCACAAACACATATGCCAACGGTGTCTTTGCCAAAAAAATCATCACGATATATAATACGGCCAAGATCAATTTCATACGCGGATCGATTTTATGCAAAATAGAATTGCCGGGGAAATATTGTCCCAGCGTCATGTCTTTTAACATAGTACCTCACTTTTCACTTGTATTGACATGCAGATCTGCTCCCTGTTTTTCGTGCAACAGCGTCAACAAGCAAGTCAAAGCCGTGGGAACGTCAAAAATATTACGTGCAACCGCAATCCCCGCATCAGACAAACCACACATCACACGAGAGATCTGTGGAACGGAAAGACCCATTTTTACCAGTTCATCTCCGTGGGAAAACACAGCCTCTTTGTCATCATGATAAACAAGCCTGCCATCTTTGAGCACTGCCAACCGGTCGGCGTACACTGCCATATCTTCCATAGAGTGACTGATAATAATCATCGTCTTTCCGGTTTGCTTTTGATAATCTCGAATTCCTCCGAGTATTTCTCGTCTACCGCGCGGATCCAAACCGGCGGACGGCTCGTCCAGCACCAATACCTCCGGCTCCATTGCCATAATTCCCGCAATGGCAACACGGCGTTTCTGACCGCCGGACAATTCAAACGGTGATTTGTCAAGAATATCAGGTGAAATACCGCAAAATGCAGCACTTCGTAAAACGCGCGCCTCCACCTCAGGCGCTGATAGCCCCATATTGTTAGGCCCATAAGCAATATCTTTGCGCACCGTTTCTTCAAAGAGTTGATATTCCGGATATTGAAACACGAGTCCCACCCGAAAACGGATTTGCCGCATTTGTTTGGGATCTTTCCAAATATCTTCTCCGTTCAGTAAAACAGTCCCTGCGTCTGCACGCAACAAGCCGTTGAGCAATTGTGCGATTGTCGATTTACCGGATCCTGTATGTCCCATCAGACCGGTAATTTTCCCGGGCGCAAACGTCAAACACACATCATCCAGCGCTTTTTTTTCAAACGGCGTTCCCCGTCCGTAGACATAGGTCACATGTTGCAGTTGGATCTCCGTCATCGAAAAAACAGTCCTTTCAATTCTTCAATTCCCGGTGCCGCGTGTAGAATATGGTCGTTGACCTCATAACCCCGGCCACGCAGTTCGTGCAATAGCTGCGTAATTTGCGGCACATCCAGTCCCAGTGACAACAAAAGTTCCACCTGAGAAAACACTTCTTCCGGCGTTCCATCCAGCGTCACTTCACCGTCACTCAGCACCACGACACGATTGGCGCGTACCGCCTCATCCATATAATGCGTGATGTGCAACACCGTCATACCACGTTCGCGGTTGAGCATTTCCATAGTCTGCATAATTTCTGCACGACCGGCAGGATCAAGCATTGAGGTGGATTCATCAAAAATAATGCAATCCGGCTGCATCGCCAACACACCGGCAATCGCAATGCGCTGCTTTTGCCCACCACTCATCTGATGTGGCGCATGACGCGCGAATGCACGCATATTCACAGTATCCAAAGCCTCATCCACTCGTCGGCGGATCTCTTCCGGAGGGAGCCCCAAATTTTCCGGGCCAAATGCAATGTCTTCCTCCACAATGGTGGCAACCAACTGGTTGTCCGGATTTTGAAACACCATGCCGACATGTTTACGCAAATCAAAAATCTGATCTTCACTCAAATTCGGATCGGCAACGTTGACACCATTGACCCATAACGCGCCGCTGCTTGGCGTCAAGATCAGATTACATAGTTTGGCAAATGTTGATTTTCCGCTACCGTTGTGTCCAAGCAAAGCGACAAATTCTCCGCGCTTAATTTCCAAATTGACACCGTGCAACGCCTCGATCATACCGCCGTTCCCGTCGTCATAGGAAAAACATACATTTTCTGCACGAATCATCACAGGTGATACGTTCTCTTTCGACTCCTCAGGCACGGCACAATCTTGATTGATTATCTTTTTCATATTCTCTTCTTTATTTTTCGTTTCTTTTTATCTTCCCATTCCAGATGGAAATATGTCCGTAAAACACATCAGTAAATACAGCAAATCATAAATGCATCAAGTCCACAAACAGTAAATACCGTATCTGTGGTTGCATCTATTGATTGATTTATGTTCATGGCCTTGGATCAAAAGCCATCCGCTGCCCATCGTGCGACTGCCCCGCTTGGTAAAACAGCACCCGTCTGTTCACATCGCAACCCAAGCTCATCCGAACACAATGTCCCGCCAAAGTGGGAAGAAACATACAGTTGCAGCAAATACCCCATCGTCGCAGCAGAAAGTCCCGTCGTATAGGAATTCAACACAAAAAACAATGGTTGTTCGCTAAGCAGCTGGACAGATAAAGACAATAGCGAATTGATACTTTCCGTCAGTTTCCACACCTCACCGCCGGGCCCACGCCCGTAAGAGGGTGGATCCATCACAATTCCCTCGTAGTGATGTCCGCGCCGCAATTCACGCTGCAAAAACTTCAAGCAATCATCAACAATATAACGAATCGGGGCATCTGAAAGGCCGCTGCGTGCGGCATTCTCTCGCGCTTGTTGCACCATACCACGTGCAGCATCCACGTGAACCACCTCAGCGCCCGCTGCAGCACAGGCAATGCTTGCGCCCCCGGTATATGCAAACAAATTTAAGACACGTACACGACGATTGGCGCGTTTGATCCGTTCCATCATCCAATCCCAATTGCTCGCCTGTTCCGGAAACAGCCCCGTATGTTTGAATCCCATGGGTTTGATTTTAAAGTTTAGTTGTTTGTAGGAAACATCCCACGACTCCGGCAGCTTGTTTTGCGCCCAACTGCCACCGCCTTTGGCAGAACGGTGATAGATCGCATCGGCACGTGACCAAAACGCATGCCGTTTTTGTCCTGTCCAAATGACCTGTGGATCAGGACGGATCAAGATATATTTTCCCCACCGTTCCAACCGCTCGCCATCCGAACAATCCAACAGTGCATAATCTTGCCAGGCATCCGAACAGATCATAAATTATCCTCCGTGTGTCCATCCAACGCATCGGGTACAAACAGCCCTTCGTCTTCCGGATCGGAAAACAAACTGCCCTGCCCGTTTGCCACCGCGTTTTTCAGTGCCTGCTTGGCAGGATATGCAATTCCCAGATGTTCATATGCCCGTCGCGTAGCAACGCGTCCCCGCGGCGTGCGATTCAAAAAACCGATTTGCATCAAATACGGCTCATAAACGTCTTCCAGCGTCACAGCCTCTTCTCCAACGGTCGCCGCCAGTGTATCCAGTCCAACCGGTCCGCCATCGTAATAGTGAATAATCGTCTGTAACATTTTTCGGTCGGTATTGTCCAACCCCAAATAGTCCACTTCCAGGGTGTCCAATGCAAAATCGGCAATCTGCCGTGTAATCTCACCGTCACCTTTCACCTGTGCGAAATCACGCACACGCTTCAAAAAGCGGTTGGCAATTCTCGGCGTACCACGCGAACGTGAGGCAATCTCTTTTGCGCCGGCACGATCAATATCGATGTTTAGAATTGAAGCAGAACGACACACGATCTCGGTCAGCTCGTCCACATCATATAATTCCAGACGCAACAAGATACCGAACCGATCACGCAGCGGGGTCGATAACTGTCCCGCGCGGGTCGTAGCACCGATGAGTGTAAAGTGTTGCAAGGGCAAACGAATGCTCCGTGCAGCCGGCCCCTTTCCGATCATGATGTCCAGCGTGTAATCTTCCATGGCGGGATACAAAATTTCTTCCACCATACGCGGCAAACGATGGATTTCATCGATAAACAGCACATCATTTTCATTGAGGTTGGTCAACAACGCCGCCAAATCTCCCTGCTTTTCAATTGCGGGACCGGATGTCACCCGAATATTGACACCGAGTTCTGCCGCGATGATGTTTGATAACGTTGTTTTTCCAAGTCCCGGCGGACCATAAAGTAACACATGATCCAGCGCCTCACCGCGCTGCTTTGCCGCCTCAATATATACACGTAAAATTTCTTTTGCCTTGTTTTGCCCGATATATTCATCCAGTTGTTTCGGTCTCAAATTCAGCTCGTTTTCGCGATCCTCTTCTTTTCTTTGAGCAGAAACCATCCGTGCTTCAAAATCTTGTGCTTCAAAATCCCCCGGCGGCATATCATACGCAGCAGGATCAAAAGATTCATCAAAAAGATCTGTCATATTTTGCTCCGTTCCGATATCACATCTGCTTCTGATGCAATCACTTACATACAAACAACAAACAACACCACATTGGTATGATTGCACAATCCAATAATCAAATCATCATACAATTGGCAATGCTATCCATACAAAACGTTATTGGAAATAATCCATTTCTTTTTCAAACGCGTTATGTCGTTTTAGCCAGCTTTTTCAGTGCAGCAGTAATACATTCTTCCAACGACAATTTTGAATGATCGATTCCGGTCAGTGCACGCTGTGCTTCCTGCCGCGTATAGCCCAAAACCAACAGCGCATTGAGCGCCTCTTGCGTTTTGTCATTGGCAGGTACCGCATCTGCAAACAACGCAGTGCCATCTTGTTCCACTCGCTGCAGTTGTTTTGCCACTTTGTCTTTCAATTCCAAAATAACCCGTTGCGCAATCTTGTTTCCCACGCCCGACGCTTGTGAAATGGCTTTTGCATCACCGTTGGCTACCGCCAACGTCAATTTTTGCGGTGTTAGAACAGAGAGAATGGCGATTGCCATTTTTGCCCCAACCCCGGAAACCGCGATCAATTGGCGAAACGCGTGTAGTTCTTCCGTGTCAAAAAAGCCGAACAGTTCCAGCGCATCATCCCGCACCAACAAATACGTGAGCAGACGAACCTTTTCCGTTGTACCGCTTTTGCGGTGTAACGCAGAAAGCGTGTTGGCACTTACCGTCAAACGATATGCCACCCCACCGCAGTCAATCACCGCCGCGTCCGGTTCGGTCAAAACCAGATCACCTGTAATGGAATAGAACATCCGTCTCACCCTCCTTTACAGTTTTGCTTCTTTCCATCGTGTTACTTTTTCCGTTTCATTTTCACACATTTAACCGGATAAACCTTATCCTTGCACCATCAAATCAGTTTTGAAACATTGATAGTTTGGAAGATCCGGTATGCGCATGACAAATTGCTATGGCAAGCGCATCCGCTGTGTCATCCGGTTTTGGAGGAGCGGGCAGGTTCAACAATTGTGTTACCATCATAATCACTTGCTTTTTTTCTGCCCGTCCATAACCAACCACAGCCTGCTTCACCTGTAACGGCGTATATTCATAGATTGTCAATCCATGCTTGCGCGCATTGAGCAAGATTACCCCACGCGCCTCCGCCACGGTGATGGCAGTGGTTGTGTTGGTATTAAAGAACAATTCTTCTACAGCCATTTGCGTTGGACGATAACGATCGATAATCCTTGAAAGATCACGGTCAATCTGCGCCAAACGATCCTCCACCCGTGTTTTAGCAGGCGTACGGATTGCACCATATGCCAGCGTAGAAAATCGTACGCCGTCATAACATAGCACGCCCCAACCAACGATGGCAAACCCGGGATCAATACCTAAAATAATCACGTCTCATTCCAACTCTTTCACAAAATTCGGGTAAATACCCAACACATCAAACTGCGGAACAAACAAAAGTAAAAATACCAAAAATGTCAAGGTGTCAATCGTCTGCTCTGCCGCATACAGCGAAACATAATGCATTCCACGCAAAACAGCGCCGATTCCATCTATGCGCCGTATTTTCAGAGAACACATTTGTGCCGCCCCCAGTATCGATGCCACCGGGACTTGCGAACGAAACGGCAGAATCAAATCCAGCACATACGACGATGGCTCGGATGCACGCATGGATGGATGCACAATATATTCACGACAAAGAAACAAGAAGCGGTTCCATTTTTCTTTTTCGTAACCCACAGGGGATTCCGATGCATTCCCGCATTCAGCTGCAGCGATAATCTTTAGCTCATATCGCTCAAGCAGAGAAAAGAAAGAATTCAAAAAACCATTGCTTTCGTTCTCGATGGGCAACAAAGCAATATCCGCCTGCGCAGCAGCAACTTCTTCACAAGCATCACGAAAGCTCCCATGAAAGCGTGTACGCACGCGCACCTCCGGAGAAAATACCGCGGAAAGAACTTGGTCAGCCAAGCGGCTCTGCACACATGCAACAGTCGGTGAAACCGCAAACGGTTCTGACAAGTTTTGCCCGTGCAATTCTGCAAGTAATTGGGAAATTACGGTTTGTTCCGGTAAATCCCCCCACAACTCTCGCGATACTTCACGACAAAAGAATACTGCATCCGCAAGATCTTCCGTGCCACGTTTTTGCAAAGTTAAATCGGGCGCCTGTGCAGAAAAAATCTCATACCACTCGTCGCTGCCAAAATTGGACAAAATCATCTCCCGCAAGCGGGAACGCCCAATGCCACGAATCATCACAAGCAGCATTTCGCGCAAATGCGCCATTCGTTTGGTCGCATTTCGTTGAGATGTATGTCTTAACACACGCAAATTTTCCTCTGCAACAGCGATATCCGCAGCAGGAACCTCGCGTCGTGTAGACGAAAAGGTCTCGGCCATCATGCCCCTCCTTTTCAAAAAACATCTTTAGTATTATATCATACAAGTGCAATCCTTGCAATCACATTGCAAATATTTCATCTTATTTTAACATCTTTTCCCGTTTCACTTCTTTCTTCCGCCTATTTTTTCCCCCATTCTCCCGTTCGATCTCCTTCGCATTTTTATTTTAGAATCATGCGTTGAATACAAACAGGTGTTGAAATAAATGATTTATTCAACTTTTCAAACATACAAGAGCGCCATACAATATAACAGGTACGACAGTTCTAAAACTCCCGTACCAACAAAAAATTGATATGGACCCTGTTTATGATCAGATCTTTCGCCGATCTCGGTTGATTTTCCCAAAAAACTGTGCTATAGTAACCTATGTGATCAAACGGATCAATCCAAGAAATATGATAACAGGAAAGACATTGCGCCGCAAAAGCAATGAAAGGTGTTTATATGAAACTCGGTATTGTCGGTTTACCAAATGTCGGAAAATCCACGTTGTTCAACGCCATCACAAAAGCGGGTGCCGAATCTGCGAATTATCCATTCTGTACAATTGAACCCAACGTCGGGGTCGTTGCCGTGCCGGACAAGCGGCTGGATTGTTTGGCCGAAATGTATCACCCCAAGAAAAAAACGCCGGCAGTGATCGAATTTGTAGATATTGCCGGACTGGTAAAAGGTGCATCGGAAGGCGAGGGCCTTGGCAATAAGTTTTTATCACATATCCGAGAAGTAGACGCGATTGTACATGTTGTACGCTGCTTTGACGACAATGAAATCGTACACGTTGAAGGCCGCATTGATCCGGTAGACGACGCGGATATCATCAATCTGGAACTGATTCGTTCAGATCTGGAAATATTGGACCGAAAAATTGACCGAACAGCCAAGGCCATGATAGGCGACAAAACATTGGGTGCACAGATGGATTTGCTCCAGCGCATCCGATGTGCGCTGAATGACATGAAATCCGCGCGTTCTCTGCACCTGAGTGAAGAAGAGATCGAGCTTTTGGGCGACACACAGTTAATCAGTCTCAAGCCGGTGATCTATGTTGCAAACGTCGCAGAAGATCAAATCAACAAACCGTTGGAAAGCAATCCGTATTATCAAGCGCTGAAAGAATATGCGGATGCCGAACACGCCTCCGTCATCGCCATCAGTGCACAAATTGAAAGCGAACTTTCGGCCATGGAGGACGATGAAAAGGCTATGTTCATGGAGGAACTCGGCATAAACGAAAGCGGACTTGACCGTTTGATCAAAGCGAGCTATTCCCTGCTTGGCTTGATTAGTTTTCTGACCGCCGGTGAGGATGAATGTCGTGCTTGGACGATTCGCCGCGGCACCAAAGCGCCTCAGGCCGCCGGAAAGATTCACTCGGATATTCAACGCGGATTTATTCGTGCCGAAACCATTTCGTTTGACACACTGATGCAAGCCGGATCGATGGCAAATGCAAAAGAAAAGGGACTGGTTCGACAAGAAGGCAAAGATTACGTGATGCAGGATGGAGATATCGTTCTGTTCCGCTTTAATGTTTGAGTCATTCCTCCCTATCATGCCATATATGATGTAAAAAAGGATATCCTCACAAATTGCATGCTTTTGCCCCGGCAGAAAAGCACAGACATACAAAACAGTATGATAGAAAAAGCATCGGAGACGCACAAAACACGTCTCCGATGTTTTCGCTTATAGAATCCGTTCGCGTTTCAGTTTGTCCCAATCGGGCGAAAGAATACGCGTTTTGCGGCGCCGATAATAGGTCTCTTTCATGGAAATGTATCCGTCCGAAATCATTTCTTCCAACGCATCACGTAAAACCGTTTGATTGATCTGTGTCTGTTCAAATACATATTTGATCACGATCATAAAAGTTAAATATTGATACGATTGCAACATCTGCTGCATATGTTTGGCAAAAACAGGATAATACAGTTTTTTCAGTTTTTCATAAGTCGGATATTCCACACACGCAGTTGCCAGCGATTTCAATTGCCCGCTAATGGTCTGTTCAATGCCGTAAACAATTACTTTTTTCCGCATTTGGTTGTCAAAAAGCGTGTTACAGCGCCAAAATGGCCGTCACCGGTAAAAATAATAAACGTGCCGGGGCTCTGCCTTTCAAAAGCAGCTTGATAAATATAATCCAAAATAAAAAAATCTGTAAAGTCTTTTTTGTGGTGTGATGCCGTGTTTTGCGTATCAATGGTATTGGAAGTGATTTTTCGAATCTCGTTGAGATTGCTTTTGATCGCATGGTTGGTGAAATCTGCAAAAAAGTAAATATTTTTAACATCATAATGTTCGCAAATTTCTTCATACCAGTCACTCACCGGCGGATTGATTCCGTATCGGTTTTTGAATGAGATCTGCATGTATTCGTAGTCCACAAAGACCACCGCTGATTCTTTTTTCTTTTGAAATAGATGCAAGTTTTCCCTCCTTTCCAAAATAAAATATTGTAAAGTACAGTGTGCAAATCATATTTTTTCAAACAGCGACAAACACAAGAAAAGTGGTGCATTTCAAAATGAAATGCACCGTCTTTTCCGGCTGATTGCTTCACGTTGCACACCGAACTTTCAAACAAAAATCCGGTATGGGGCAATGATCGTCAGGCCTGTTGCTCCTGTTTGATCTGCGCGTAGCACTCGCTGCAGTATACGGGACGATCATCGGAGGGCTGGAACGGAACTTTCGCTTCTTTGCCGCACCGTGCGCACACCGTTGTAAACATCTCATGATTCCGAGCAGCGCTCTTTCTGGCGTCGCGACAGGCTTTGCATCTCTGAGGCTCGTTTTGAAATCCTTTTTCTGCATAGAATTCCTGCTCACCGGCCGTGAACACAAATTCCTGACCGCAATCTTTGCATACCAATGTCTTGTCCTGATACATGTTTTTTACCTCGTTTCATCTTGGTTCAATAATTTTTTCGCCCCAGACGGATTCAAACCGACACCTTTGTCGCCAACGCTCTATTTAAGCTATTTGGGCATGTATATAACCATTTCTGAAACCTTGTTTTTCGTAATAAATTTAAGCAGCTTTCCTCCTTTCAAATTTACAAACAAAAAATATCCACAAAATACAGGCACGACAAACACAAAGCAGAAATGCGCTTGCTACAATCAATATATTACCTTCCCTGCGCATCGCTTGTTCGCACAAAGATACCTTATACCAATTAGTATTATACCACGTTTATTCTTTTTGTCAATATATTTTTAAGATTTTTTTATCATTTTTACAATTTTTTTCGATATTGCATGTCGTTCGAAACAACAGTGTGACTATTTTTTTCAAAAAGTGATGGGAAAATCGCATAACTTTACCACGTTCAGATATTTTTTCCCAAAAAGTCTTGCAAACATTTGCATTTTATGATATCATATTATGGAATTCAATCAAAGATTGTTTGCACAAACGGTACGTATGACGTATTGATTCTTTTAGAAACGGGGGTGAATGTTTTGCCGAATATCAAATCTGCTAAAAAGCGCGTTTTGATTACAGAGCGTAAATCTCTGCAAAATCAGATGTTCAAATCTGCTTTGAAAACAACGATCAAAAAGTATGATGCTGCCATTGCAGCCGGAGATAAAGCGGCAGCCGGTGAGGCTTATAAGGCTGCTGTCAAGAAGATCGATCAAGCAGCTGCCAAAGGTTTGTTGCACCCGAACAAAGCAGCAAGAAAGAAGAGCCAGTTTACGCGTAAACTCAGCGAAATGGCTTAAGTACCACAACTGGGAACATCACATAAAATGGCCGATCCAAGCGTGAAAATATTCACGTGATTGATCGACCATTTTCTTTTTTTTGATTTTTGTTTGATTTTCTGACGTACAAAAACATATATTATTATGGACTATACTTCCGCACTTGCCTTTTTACCACGTATCTTACCTTGTTACGACGTTAGAAACATCATTATGCAAACATCTTAATGAAACATGACCTTGATTTTGCACACAACAATATTTTGAATATTGTTGCACACCTCATATCCTGCAAAATATAAAATAGCGGTATTCTTCTATGCAAAAATCATGTTTAGCACTTCAAGGTTGCGAAATCGTTTTGTTTATTCACAAAGAACACAAAAATTTCATATATATTCCTGTGCATTTTATACTTGCACATACTCGTTTTTGGTGATTTCTACAACGAATTTTCCTGCTTTTTCACAACATGCATAAAAAAGAAACTATGATTTGTGCACTTTCACAATTTTGCGACATTCTATTTTCGAAAAAACGTGAAACAAACTGAAAATATACTTGAATTTTGCCGATAGCGGCTTGACAACCTGCACAAATTCTCCTATAATAAAGAGTGCATACCGTTGGACAAAGCTACAACTACAATTTATGCAACGGAGAAATGAGGTTTACATGGCAAATCATAACATTCAGGAACTTGCTACAAAAGTCAAAGAAAATGTAGGCAAGGTCATTGTCGGTAAAGAAGATGTGGTCGATTTGATCATCATCGCAATGCTCTGCAATGGTCACATCCTTTTGGAGGACGTGCCCGGAACCGGTAAAACCGTGTTGGCAAAGTCTCTGGCAGCTTCCATCGACTGTAAATTCAGCCGTATCCAGTTTACACCGGACTTGCTTCCTTCCGACGTTACCGGTATCAACTTTTTCAACATGAAAGAATCCGAATTCGAATTTATTCCCGGTCCTGTCTTCTCCAACATTCTGTTGGCAGACGAAATCAACCGTGCTACGCCGAAGACTCAGTCCGGTCTTTTGGAATGTATGGAAGAGCACCAGGTCACCATCGATGGCAAAACGACAAAACTGTCCGATTTGTTCATGGTTATCGCAACACAGAACCCGCTGGAAAATGCAGGTGTGTTCCCGCTGCCTGAGGCACAGTTGGACCGTTTTCTGATCAAGATGAGCATGAATTATCCGCGTCATTCAGAAGGTGTTCAAATTCTGAAACGTTTCTATCATGAAAACCCCTTGGAAACACTGAAACCTGTTGCTACGATTGACGACGTCATGAAGTGCCAGGAAGAATTGAAACATATTTATATTCACGACGACGTGTTGTCTTACATTGTTGATATCACGGAATCCACCCGTGGTTCCGATTCGGTTGCTTTGGGTGCTTCTCCTCGTGGTTCTCAATCCTTGATGCGTGTGTCTCAGGGCTTTGCAGGAATCGCCGGCAGAGACTATGTTTCTCCTGACGATGTCAAGAAAGCAGCACCGCACGTATTGGCACACCGTTTGATTCTGAAGAGCTCCGCCAAACTGGAAGCTGGCGCCGCTGAAGCCGTCATCCAGGAAATCGTTGACAAGGTACCTGTACCGACTGAGGATTACACCAACTGAAAAAATAAATACTAACGAAGTAAGAGAGATTAATTATGTCACAAATAATTACCATTGCCACAGTCGTTTTCATGTGCGCGCTCTTAATTGTTGGTCTTTATTTCCTCTATAAAAAGACACGGCTTAAAATGATTCAGCGAATCCAATATTCACGTGAATTTAACAAAGTCGGTGTCTATGAGGGTCAACGAGTCACATTTACGGAAATCATTTACAACGACAGTTGGTTCCCCCTGTTTTTCATTGATATGGAATCATGGATTGACCAGGAACTGCGGTTGCAAAATCAGCCGTTTAATCCTAACAAATCCAAACAGTTGGTAATCAGCCGATTCCATCTCTGGCCGCACATGGAGATCCGCCGTGAACACTCCATGGTGTGTATGAAACGCGGTTACTACTCTTTTGAAACATCCACCGTTTACACCAACAAGCAGGAAATCTTTTTTGATTCTTTTGCCGAAATTTACGTGTATCCGAAATGTATCGAATTTGAGGATGTGCCGTGGCCGATCAATAACATTCAGGGCGAGTCGATTTCCAACCGACAACTGATCGTGGATCCGTTCTCTATGGCCGGTATTCGTGATTATCAGCCCGGCGACCCGTTTAAAAATATCAACTTTAAAGCCACCGCACGCACCGGCGGACAAAAACTGAAAGTAAACAAACGCGATTATTGTTCTACACGTGTGTTTATGTTGTTTTTGAACTTCCAGACAACACCCGATGTACCGATTGAAACAGAGATTTATGAAAAACTGATGGAACAAGGCATGTCCTACACGGCATCGCTCATTGAAAAAGCGCTGACCAACGGTCACAAAATCGGTTTTGCAGCAAACTGTTCCATGGTCAACGGCGATAAGTCTGTTTCTTTCCCAATTTCTACCGGTGCATATAATATCGAAGATATGCTAAAAATGTTGGCACTCATTCGTCCCGCCGTCGGCGATTCGTTTGGTTCCCTGCTCAATCGCTATATTGAAGATCAGCTGCAAGACACCGAGATCTTCATTATGACCACGCAGACCAACCCGGAAATGGACGAACAGATTGCTACATTGCGGCGTATGAACAACACCGTCAATGTGTTTATGTTAAGCTGATAAGGAGGGATTGGAAGATATGGAAAAACCCGAAAAAATTAAAAAACCACGATCTCCGAAAAAAGACCTCCTGTTTGCTCTGATTCTGATTGTAATTGCCGTTGTGCTGTTTGTATTTGCGTCGAGTGCTTCTCCCGATGGCGCTGCACCGGGAAAATCAGATCCTGGTTATCGAGAATATCAAACACAGCGATACACCGCACAGGCGCTGAACATCGGCGGCGCCGTTGTATTGGTTGGCGGTCTGTATTTTCTGTTTTTCTTCATCAAAGAAAAGTTCGGCAAACAGATTTTTTCCGTGTTGCAAAAAGTCGGTCATATCATCGGTTTTGCATTGGAATGGCTCTATCGCTTGATTTGCCGTATTTTGGGTATTGACCCGGACCGTTTCTTTGCGCGTGGCAAAGACAAACGTTCTTTCCGTCGTAGAAGAAATGTCGAAGAGGACGGCATCAATTTGGCCAAACCGATCGGTAAGCGTTACAAAGACATGCAAGACAATCTGCAGCGCATCCGGTTCATTTATCGGAAGTTTTTGCAAAAGATTATCAAAAAAGGACATAAATTCAAATATGCCCGTACCCCTGTTGAAGAACGCGCACTGTTGATTGAAGAAGAATATCTGGAAAAGGAAGATCAGCAATTTCTCGTTAATCTATATGTTGACAATCGCTATGCCAGACCGGAGCGTGTCCACATTACAGATGATGACGTCGAGGTATGTCGTAACGTAAAATAAATATGACGTACCAAAGTTGTTGATAAAATTCTAATATCAATGTTCCATTGACAACAAAAGGACTTCTCATCAGAGAAGCCCTTTTGTCTGTCAGTTGTTTTCTGACCGAAATTTTATTTTTTTAATTTGACTGAAGTAAAATAAAAAAAGTAACTATATAAAAAAATTTCAACGTTCGCCCTACCCTATTTCTAATGTTTTTCATTTGTTGAGTAAAATGTAATCATATATCCATCATAATAAATCTGCGCTTGTACCTCAGCAGGATAGAGGGTCCGCCTCCGAACATTGAACCGTTCAAATCCGAGATCCCTTCAAATTGAATATTGCATCTATCAGCCTCCGTAGTTAAATGGATATAACAAACCCCTCCTAAGAGAACCAAGAGCGTTCCCCGCCAGAGGGGCGGTCGCCCTTAAAATTAAATATGCGCCAGTAGCTCAGTTGGATAGAGCGTCCGCCTCCTAAGCGGAAGGTCGGGGATTCGAGTTCCTTCTGGCGCGCCACAAACAACGCCGAAAGCCTTTGTTTTCAAGGGTTTTCGGCTTTCCTTATTTGCTGCTGTGTTTGGCTGCTTGCTAATTGCTAATCGCAGGATTTGCATTTCGTGTTCAAGACCAATCACCTTTTTCTTATTTCCACAGCTGGCATTTTGCTAATACGCACCGCATTATCGACGGCATTTTCATTCGGTTTTCAGCCCGTTTGCTAATACGGTGCGTTTTGCTAATTTGCTCTCTGCTAATAAAATCAGGTGTTATTAGCAAGCTGGACAGACTCCAAAGCCTTTTTGAGTAGTTCGGGATTGCTGGCAAGCAGGCTCGCAAGAGCTTCTGCATCGAGCGCGGGTGCGGCAGCAACGGGTGCTTCTTCTGCCTTGCCTTTGTAAAAGGATTGCTCCATCTCATCAGCAAGGCGACGGCGATCCTCGTCAAGAATGTGCGCATAGCGCTTGGTCACCATATCGGGAGAGTTCCATCCGCCATCACCCTGTACCGCTTTTAGATCGCCCTTGGAGAGCCGAAGTTTTACGCCCGTACTCGTATGCCGTAAACTGTGAAACACGACATTATCGACATTGATTGTCGGGTCGTTCAGACCAATAAGGACTTCCTTGAATCGTTTATTCAGATGCTCGGTCATAATCGGTCGGCCGTTGGCTTGGCAGATAATCAGGCCATAATCCATATAGCCGTCGTCGCCAAGCTCCAGTTTCAGCTTCATTTGCATCTCTCTGAGCTTTTCGAGCTTCTTTGCAACGGTTTCGGGAATGTAGACAGTACGAATACTGCCCTCCGTTTTCGGCTGCTTTAAGACAATCACCGTCCGTGTGCCCGGATAGAGGTTTGGAAAGCGGAAAAGGATGTCCATTTTGGGTAGCTTTTCAATCAGTTTCTTATCAACACGGTCAATCACACGGTCGATGTATAGCACCTGATCACTCCGGCTAAAGCGCTCCCACTGCGTTCCACCGACCTCACCGCCGCGCATACAACAAGCAAACGCCAGTTGTATCGCACAGTGCATCACATATAAGTCGTAGATGTCGGTGCGGTCGGTAAAGTCCAATACTCTTTGCAGTTGTTCGGGAGTCAATGCATCCCGTTTAGCTTCCTTGTGCTCCGGCAGTGTCGCATCCAAAAACGGATTTTTCGCAATGTACTCCCACTTTTTCGCCTGATTGAAAGCACATCGCAGAACCTTGTGGATGTCATGAATGGTTGAGGGGCTGATATGCTCCCGCTTTGGTTTGCCCATATTGGTTGCCGGCTCTGCTTCGTTCAGCAGGAAATGATAAAAGTCATCGACGGTCTTGGTGCGGATGCTGCGAAGTTTTTTGTCGCCCCAATAGGGATGGACATAATTTTCAAGCAAGCCTACATTTCCGTCATAGGTTGATGCCACCCATTTTTTCTCACCGTATTTTTCGATGAACTCATACAAGAACTCGCTTACGGTAATATCATTGTGATCCACATGGGTGTTCTGTTCTTTCTCATATTCAATCGTTGCTTTGCGGGATTTGGCTGCCGAATAGCTCAGCCCCGATTCCCATACCTGATGACGATTTGAACCCTCGCCCTCATAATAAACGACAGAATATGTTTTGCCTCTCTTTACGATTGAAGCCATATCAAATACCTCCGTTATCAGTGATATTGTCAAGCCACTCATCGAAAGAGAGTTTTGAAATTCTTATGGTTCTGCCGATACGGACGATTTTGAACTCTCCCGAATTGCACAGTTCATATGCTTTTCTACGCCCGATATTCAGTATGGAGCGTATCTCATCGACAGAGTATGTCCGCTTTCCGACAGAGTGTTTCGGTACAATCTGTTCCAACCAAATAACTCCTTTCTCACAAGCGACTTGATTGTACCTGCTTGTCCTGTAAGACAAGAAGATTATATCACCCGAAAGGCAGAGCGTCACTTGTGCAAATTCAGTTTTTCACGATAAAACATCTGCTATTTGCGGACAATCTCATAATCCAGCCCTTTTCTGCTGTTGCAGTAGGTGCAGGTGTCTTTTGCCGTTTGGTGCGGGTCGATCCTGCGCAAATAATAAGCACCCGTGCCGTAGAAATTATCGGCGCAGGTGCTGCAAAGGCAGAGGATCAGTTTTTTCG
>ERZ827520.478-NODE-478-length-63300-cov-4.477571_pt1 | contig 63300 bp, 46 predicted proteins | sample MGYA00519581_ERZ827520 | MGnify/ENA primary metagenome ERZ827520 (study PRJEB31778, sample SAMEA3449339) | human gut metagenome | biome: human gut; feature: human-associated habitat; material: faeces | place: United Kingdom | collected 2010/2012 ... | reverse complement strand
CCTCAAGCCCCTGAAGTTTAAACAACTCCAGGGGCTTGATCTTTTCTTGAAAATACAACTAAACTACTATTGAAAAAAAACACTTAAAGAACTCAATGGACGTAATGGATGTAATGGATGTAATGGATGTAATGGACAGAGTGGCCTCAGGAGACTTAAGGAACAAAAATTCAAACATTCTCTGTCTATTATACCCTCTTTGCCCTCTTTGGCCATGAAAGCCATAAGATCCAATACGTCCATGAAAGAATTGTAACGAACAGTTGAAAAGAACCACGGAACTTAAGGCACCACTGGAAAACAAGATAAAGTAAAAGATGCCGGAATTTTTCTCACTTTGAGGATTGATTTTGAAAGACGGGGTACGGTGCTGAATGTATAGTCATTACCATGATTTCACGCTATGCTTCCATTTGTTCCATTTTGGGATTGGCTGCCGCTCCTGTAATTTTGGCGGCTCCGGCGGATGTTTCTCCGGTAGCGGCGGCGGAAGGAGTGGTGGAGCGTGTGACTCCCTCCGCCAAAGGTGCTGTGTCATTCAAGCTCAATCCCGCCTTACAAAACAGGATCACGATTTCCGGGGCCCCAGGCTCCATTCGGGTGGAGGCTTCCGACGTGCGGCGCCTGATAGCCGGCTATGGCTGGTATTTGAAAAATATTGCCAAGGTTCATTTGTCGTGGAACGGCAACCGGCTTGCCCTGCCTTCCCCATTGCCGGCTCCTGCAAGACCTGTTACGATTGAGTCTCCCTGGAAGACTGTTTTTGCCTACAATTATTGCACCTTGTCTTACACGGCGGCTTTCTGGGACTGGAAGAGGTGGCAGCAGGAAATTGATTTTCTGGCTTTGAACGGTTTCACCCATGCCTTGGTGACGGCCGGATTGGAGAAGACCTGGGAAGATTTTTTGATCGGCCTGGGATATCCCAGGGACAAGGCCATCCGCTTTATTCCCAATCCGGCGTTTGCCGCCTGGTGGAACATGGGTAATCTGGAGGGGCACGGCGGTCCGCTCACCCAGAGACAGATTGATAGGATGGCGCAGTTGGGGAAACGGATCGTGTCCCGCATGGAGCAACTGGGCATGACTCCCGTCCTCCAGGGGTATGTGGGGTTTGTTCCCGCGGATTTTGCGGAGAATGTCCGGATGAAAGGATTGAAGTTAATTCCGCAGGGGGAATGGGTCAATTTCAAGCGTCCCTGGATTGTCGATCCGACGTGCGAGGCATTTCCCAAGCTGGCGGAGAATTGGTATCGTTCCCTTCGCAAGGTGTATGGTATTTCCGGAAAAATGTTCGGCGGCGATCTGTTTCACGAAGGGGGGAGCAAGGGGAATATCAATGTGACACAGGCGGCGGAGGCCGTCCAGAAGGCCATGCAGAAGGCTTCTCCCGGTTCTACGTGGGTGATTCAGGCATGGGGAGGCAATCCTTCCCGCGAATTGTTGAATGGCATGGATCCGAAGCATGCGCTGGTTTTGCAGTTGACCAAGGATATGGCCGACGGAGGAAAGAATTTAAGGACCTTTGACGGCATTCCCTGGGTCTGGTGCGAGTTGTCCAATTTCGGCGGCAATACGGGAATGTACGGAGGCATTCCCCTGTTGTCGCGGTTGGGAAGCGATTTATCCGCACACATGGGCAAGGGATTGACGGGCATGGGAGTTTTGTCCGAAGGTCTTGAAACAAATCCTCTTCATTATGCCCTGTTTTGCGACCGCCTGTGGACCCTGGAGGATATCCCGGTCAAGGAATGGCTCCGGCAATATGCTCTTCAGCGCTACGGCAAGGCTCCGGAATCAGTTGTCCATGCCTTGGGAGTCCTCTCTTCCTCCATTTACAGTCCCGTCCGTTCCCAGGAGGGATGCACGGAGTCCATTGTCTGCGCCCGTCCGGCCTGGAATGTCCGCAAGGCTTCCACCTGGTCCAGCGGGGAAAGATATTATCGTCTGGGGGATATCGTCAGCGCGGCGCGCGATTATTTGAAGGCAGCCAATGAACAGCCGTCGCTGGTGAAAGAAGAGACATTCCGCTATGATCTGGTAGACCTGGTCCGCCAAGTGCTTGCCGATGCCGCCTTTTACCAGCTTCAGCGGGTTCGGGCCGCTTTTGATGCGAGGGATGTTTCCGGCTACAAAAAACAGGTACAGGTTTTTCTGTCCCTGATCACGGATATGGATGCGGTTCTGGCGACGGACAGGCAGTTCCTGCTGGGGACCTGGCAAGAAAAGGCGCTGAATTTGGGGGAAACCCGCCAGGAGAAAGCCCTGATGGATCGTTCCGCCAAGATGTTGCTGACAACGTGGATCGACCAGGCGCCCAGGGCACTGAACGATTACTCGAACCGTCAGTGGGCCGGATTGGTAGTCGATTTTTATCTGCCCCGGTGGAAGAATTTTTTTGAGTCCCAGTTGGAATTGCTGACCGGGAAGAAGGACCGTGCTGCTGCGGATGCTTCTTTCATGGATAAGACGATTCAAGAGGAACTGGCATTCGCCGGCAATGGCAAGGTGTATCCGGTTGCTCCGTCCGGAGATGTTCTGGCGGTAGCCAACCGGGTGATGAAAGCCCGGCAGAAAGTGCTCGACTCGCTGTGTCGGGACGAGAAGTATTCCTCGGGACTCGCCTGGGATTTGAAACAGGGTTCCCCGTTGCGGTTCGATGTAACGGACCGGGTGGATGCTCCGGGCACTTACACAGCCACGTTCCAGTGGAAGGGAGGCCCCAGTGCCTTGAAGATTCATTCCGTCAAATTGTACGAAGGTGACCGGGAAGTGGCTGCGGATGTTCACGAAGGGTGGACCGGCGTGGAGAATAACGGGAATTCCTACACGCTTGTTTTAAAGACGTACCGCACCAATCTGGATTCCTATATGCTGAAAGCGGAGGTGAGCGGCGCGTCCGGAGCGGATTCCCAGGGAGAAATGATTCTGAAGAAGAACGGGAATTGAATGCCGGTTCAAGGTTTGTTTGATTCAGGCTCCGGGAAATGTTTTTCCCGGAACCCGATGCATGGGGCTGGAAGGATGTATCAGCGGGCGGACTGGTAGATGCTGAACATCAGGATGGCCATGCCTGTCAGGGCCGCCCCGGCAATGATGCCGGAGGCGGTGGGGATTTTATATTCCCTGGATTTGGACCGGAAGAGATGGTCTGCCGCCCAGCCGAGGACGGCTCCGGCAAAGAAGAGGAACGAGTCATTCCATTGAATGGCCCACGCAAGGCCGAAGCCGATGGGGGTAGGCAGCCATTTCCCCACAGCGGGAAAGTAGCGGGGAACAAGCACAAGAACCAGACCGAGAATGCCGCCTGCAATGATGGAAAGAACCTTGATGCTGTGCAGATGGCTGAATCCCATGCCGAGGGCTTCCGCCGTTGCCGCCCATGTCCTGGCCCCCGGTGCATTGAAAGCCTGGAGGGCATCCACGTCCGGCACCAGGGAGCGGAACGCCAGCACGGAGACTAGCGTTCCCAGAAAGATGCCGGAGAATTGAGCAATGAATTGCTTGCGGGGGTTGGCTCCCAGCAGATATCCTACCTTGAGGTCCACGAGCAGGTCGGCCGAAGAGCTGGAGGCTCCGGAAGTAATATTGGCCGCCATAAGGTTGGCCGTAACGTGGCCGGGCGCAATTCCTCCGAAGATCAACTGAGTGACTTTTCCCATGGCTCCGGTGGGTGTGATGTTGGCTTCCCCTGTAATCCGGCATACGACAAGCGCCAGAAAGAAGGAGATGAAAACGGCGAGGCAGCTCATCCAGTAGGGAACGTCAAAGGTAGTGTAGGCCAGGTAGCTGAGCGCGATGAGGGAGATGATCTGCCCGGCCAGGAACCAGGTCATGGGCGTTTCTATTTTTTCCACATCCGTCAGATGGCGCTTTTTGTTCATGGAGAACATGGCTCCCAGGGAAGAGAAGGAGCGTGCAATGCTTTTCCATTGGAAGAGGAAGGCCACGATGCTGGCTACGACCATGCATGCGGTGCCTCCCCACAGCGTCCATCCAACGCTGTCGCGGTAGCCGGCTCCAGCGGCAAGCAGGCCCTGGCTTTCCAGCCACGGAACGTACAGAGCCCAGCAGACGGTACCCCCGATGAAAAGGCTGAGGGAGGTTTTCATGCCCACCAGTGCGCCTGCACCCACAAACATGAGGTCCCATTTGAAGAAAATGGTTCTCTGGTACCAGTTTCCCAGGATATGCTGTTGGACAGTTCCCAGCCATTTTTCCCCGCCCAGGGCCATGGCGATGGCATTGGCGGAGGCAAACAGTGCGGAGTAAAGCAGGGCCTTGGCCTGTCCGGCCGCCTTTTTCCCTTCCGAATAGAGGACTTTGAGCGTCTCCGCCGTGGCGATGCTGTCCGGGAACTTGATTTGCTCAATGTTGATCATCTGGCGTTTCATCGGAATGGCCATCGTGACGCCCAATACGGCGATAAAGAAGATCCAGGCAAAAGTGACTCCCAGGGGCATGTGCTGTCCGGTGAGCAGGAGAAGGGCGGCTACGGCCGATGTAAGCGTGCCGCCCGTGGAGTAGCCCGCGGAGCTGGCGGCGGACTGCATGCAGGTGTTTTCCAGAATGGTCATGGGAGATTTGGAAATTCCCAGGCGGACAAAGGCGTTCCAGAGGGCAAATGAAATGATGCCCGCCGTCAGTGCTACGCCGAAGGACCAGCCCATCTTGAGGTTGGCGTACAGATTGGTGAGGGAGAGGATGGAGCCCAGAAGCATTCCGACGATGACGGCTCTCCAGGTAAGCTGCTTAATTCTGTCTCCGGAACCCAGATAGACCTGGTCGTACCATTGTTGTTCTATTTCTTCTGGGGTTCCCCGGAATCCGTCCAGGGGCAGAGGCTTTTCCAGGCAGGAAAGGGGGGGCTGCCCGGCGGGAACGTCAGTGTGCGGCATATGGCCGGAACATAGCATGGGAGAACGGTCTGGGAAAGCCGTATCTGCCGTTCTTCTGCGTTTGGCAGGAGTTCCGTTGGGGCTTGCCTGCCCGTGGCTGCCGTGATTTAATTCGCCCATGAGCATTTCTTTTACGGATAAACTTGCCGCCCGCATTGAAAAGACCGGTTCCGCGTTGTGCGTGGGCCTGGATCCGCGCCCTGTCATGGATGATTTGCAGGCTGTTCCGGTCCTGCTGCGGAAGGTGGTGGAGGAAACCGCTCCTTATGCGGCCGCGTTCAAGCCGAATATTGCCTATTTCGAGGCCATGGGACTGCGCGGTCTGGAAATGCTGGAAGAATTGCTGCCTGATATGCCGGATGACGTTCCCGTGGTGCTGGACGTCAAGCGCGGCGACATCGGAGAGACCCAGAAGTATTATGCACAAGCCTATTTTGAACGCTTGGGTGTGGATGCCGTTACGCTGAGCCCCTTCATGGGGTATGATACTTTGGAACCTTTTCTGGATTACGAAGGCAAGGGCATTTATTTGCTGACGGTTACGTCCAATCCCGGTTCTTCCGACATCGAACGCCGGGAGCTGTCGGACGGCCGCAAGGTGTATGAGCTGGTGGGAGACATGGTGCGGCGGTCCATGCAGGAAGACCGCAAAACGTCCGTAGGCATGGTGGTGGGTCTGACCAATGCCGATTCCGACATTTTGGCGCGCATCCCGGACGCTCCTCTGTTGATTCCCGGACTGGGCGCCCAGGGAGGCGATCTTTCCAGCCTGAGCGGTTCCGGCCATGCGGCGCCTCCCCTGATCAACGTGTCCCGCGGTATCATGTACCAGAATCCGGAATTGGGCTTTGCGGAAAAGGCGCAGACGTTTGCCGCCCGTATCCGTGAGGCTTTGGGCTATTGATTCCCGTGAGTATGTTCATTTTTCACGAAGATAACAAAATGGTAACGTCCTGCGTATGGCTGGGCTGCTGCTTGTCAAAGGGGCTGTGTCTGTTATATTAAAAAGGCATTTGCCCTTTGCCCACTGCTTATGGATGAAAATCCCCGGATTGTGAGGCTCAAGCCTCGTTCCTCCTCCAAATCTGCAATATTGATTGCTCTGGGGGTGGCTGTGGGCGTTCAGGTAGCCTTGTGCGCCGTGCTGGTGGCCATCCATTATCAGGAATGGTGGCTTCCTTCCATCCAGAAGGGAGAAATTGTCATGGAGTTCGTGGCTCCATCCGATAAGGTGCTTGAAGAAGTGAATGAGGTGAGCCCCGTTCCCGTGGACCCTGCGGTTGCTCCGCCAACCGTCAGTTCCGTTCCGGCCATCGCCACGGATGAAGACCTTCTCGCCGTGGAACTGCCGGACCATGAACATTCGCCGGATGTGGAGGATATCCGTCCCGATGTCCCGGAAAGCGAATTTCTGCCGGAGGAACTGGTCGCCATGCAGATCAACATGAGGGAGGTAAAACCCCGCCCTGCCGTGAAAAAACCGGTGGTTCCCGTTGCCGGACACGCCGTGCCGGATGAGAATGTCACTCCGGACAAAAAGGTGCGTTATAAACATGCTCCGTCCTTGCCCGGTTCCGTAAATTCCTCTAGGGTGGGCAAGGTGAATGCCGTGGTGAAAGTCGTGGTGGGGGTAAATGCCCGTGGCGAACCTACATCTGTCAATCTCCTCCAGTCTACCGGAAAGGCGGAATTGGACCGCCTTTTCATGCGCTGGGTGAAGGAGAATTGGACTTTTTATCCGGCAGAAAAGGATGGCGTGCCCATAGCTTCCAAGGTGGTGGTGCCCGTCCGGCTGAACATCGATTAACCTGCAAGGAGGAAACGAAAAATGATTCCGGAGCAAACAGAGAGAAGGCCCATTTACGTGATCGGGCACCAGAATCCGGATACGGACGCCATCTGCTCCGCCATAGGAAATGCGGAGTTTTTGAGAACTCACGGAGAACCTGATGCCATAGCCGCCCGGTGCGGAGAGATGACGCTGAGGACTTCATGGGTGTTGGAGAAGGCCGGAGTGCCGGAACCTGTGTTGATTCACGACGTGACGCCCACTGCCGGGACGATTTGCCGACGGGATGTGATCAGCGTGAGCCCGGATGATACGTTTTTGACGGCATACCGCAGAATGACGGAAAATTCCCTCCAGACTATTCCGGTGATTGATGCGGACCGCAATCTACATGGCCTGCTGCGTTATTTTGACTTGTTGAGCCTCCTGATGCCGCTGAACATGACGGAGATGAATGTACGGTCCGTCTTTTCCAGCCTGAGCAACATTGCTGGAACCATTGACGGCAAGTGCCTGACCGGAGAGACGCTGAGCGAGGAAGAGACCCAGAATATCCTGCTGGTGGGCGCTTCCAGCGAACCGAGCGTGCGGACGAGGCTGGCCAATTACAAGCGGAAGGGAATCGTGCAGGACCTGGTGGTGATTTGCGGAGACCGTCCGAATGTGCAGTTGTACGCGGTGGAACACGGAGTGCGCGCCCTGGTGACGACGGCGGGTTCCTCTCCCTCCTTGGATATTATTGAAACCGCCCAAGCCACGGGGACCTGCATTCTGAGCACACCTTGGGATACGGCCAGTGTCGGCCAGTTGATCCGCTGTTCCCGGAAGGTCAGGGAACAGGTTCACACGGATTATGCGGTGTTTCCCGAGAATATGCCTCTCCCGGAACTGCGGCAGGCCGCCGTCAAGCGCAAGCAGGCCCTGTTTCCGGTAATGAGCGTGAGAACAAACAAGATGATCGGCGTCCTGAGCAAGACGGATCTTGTCGATCCGCCCCGTACGCGTGTGGCCCTGGTGGATCATAACGAGTTTTCTCAGGCCGTCAAGGGTGTGGAAGAAGCGGAAATCGTGGAGGTAATGGACCATCACCGCCTGGGGACCCAGCTTTCTACGCGCGATCCCATCCGTTTTCTGAATGAGCCGGTGGGTTCCACCTCCACCCTGGTGGCGCGGAGGTTCTATCATCGCGATGCGGAGCCTTCCCGGTCCACGGCCATCTGTCTGTGCGCCGGCATTTTATCGGACACGCTGAACCTGACTTCTCCCACTACTGCCCGGGCGGACCGGGAAATGCTGGAATGGCTCACCGGAATTGCTAGGATAGACGCCAAGAAGTTTACAGAAGAGTTTTTTGCCACCGGCTCCCTGCTGCGTTCCAAAACGGCTCCCACCGCCATTGTGCAGGCAGACCGCAAGACATTTACCGAATATGGCCACAAGATCAGCATTTCCCAGATTGAGGAAATTGGCATGTACGGCCTGAAGGAGGTTCAGGAAGATTTGCTGGATGAACTCCGGAAGCTTGAAAAGGAAGAGGATTTGAAGCTGGCCTGCCTGTTGGTAACGGATATCGTCACACATGATTCCATGCTGCTGGCGGTCGGTGATGAGGAAGTGCTGGAGCACATAGAGTACGAGCGCCTGGGTCCCAACCTGTTTGCCGCCAAGGACGTAGTCAGCCGCAAGAAACAACTGTTTCCGGCCATTTCCCGCGCCTTGAAGGTATTATAGGGATTTTCTCTCCCTTTCCGAAACAGGGCGCGGAGATTACGGCATGGATATATCCGCCAGAATGGAACGTCTGAACGTGTCCGGAACAAGGACGGTGCAGGCCCGTTCCGGACGGAGTGGATGCGTGCAGAAGACGCGGTCCAGACGGAGCAGGGGAAAATCCACGGGCTGCGTGGCGCCGTATCCGGCCCCTTTGAGTTTGAAGCAGTCCTGAAAGTCCTTGTTGAATTTTACAAAAATGGGGGATTGAGGCGCCGCATTAAAGTTCCCCGCCAGAATGATGGGTAGTTCCCCTCCCTGAACCCCCACTTCCCGGAGAGTGTCGAACAGGTACTGGATTTGTTTGCGGTGGACAAAGCGGAGGGTATGGAAGTACTTCCAACAGGCGGGGGAGTACAGGTCAAAACGGTGTTCAAAGGGATCCAGGCTGAGATTGATCAGCCGTATCGCCAGGGATGAGCTTTCCGGAATCCAGTCCACGATGAGACCTGCCGTGTCTGTGATGCTGTGTACCGGTCCCATTTGTCCGTGGCGGACGATAATGGCGCAACTTCCTATCTGCTTGATATGGGCGGTGCGGCCGAAGATGCTGTAGGCGAATTTGAGCGTGCGGTTGTGGTTGCTGCAGCCCTGGAGGAAGATGACATCCGCCCGGAGCTTGGATATCTGTTCAATGGGCGGGTTCTCCCCGCATGCGCCGTACAAGGTGAGTATTCTTATATGGCGGTTGTCGGGGGATGGGGGCATTTTGTAATACTCCATGCCGGTTCTGGAGATCGGCTGGAGAAAGTCCGTAGTCATGATGCCGTAGGCAACCCAGACAATGACGCCCAGAAGGCCGATGCGCGAGCCGAAGACCAGCCACGCAATAAGCGCCGGGAAGGCGAACATGAGGCAGCATGCCCAGAGGGGCAGGGAAGTCATGAACGCCATCGTGTCCGATCCGGACCAGAAGATGGTGGCAATGATGACCCACAGGCACAGGGAGACACAACCCAGAGCTTTCCCGAGCTGGTTGACTCCGGATAGCGCGGGCGGTTCCGCCAGGTGTTTGCGTCTTCTGAGCCTGTGCACCGTGGTGATGGGTTAAATGCCCATGCCGGGAGGTAGATCCAGCCCTCCGGTCAGTTTCTTCATTTCTGCCGCAGCGGTTTCCTTGCCTTTGACGATGGCGTCATTGATGGTTTTCAACACAAGCTCCTGAAGGAATTCCGCATCTGAGGGGTCAATGATGGAGGGATCAATGAATAGTTCCGTAATGTTGCCGTCACAGGTAGCGGTAACTTTAACCTTGCCGCCCGCACCTTCCGAGGTGACGGTCTGGGAGGCCAGTTTTTCCTGGGCGGCGGCAAGTCCGGATTGCATTTGCTGGACCTGCTTCATCATTTTCATAATATTCATGGCTTTATAATGTGGATATGGGTGTTCTTGTTTATTGGGAAATGATGCGGGCACGGAATATCTCCATGGCTGCGTCAATCAGAGGGTCTGTATAATAGGAGTCTTCTGCATCGTTCTCCCGTGGGGGCGTCTCCTGAACGGGAGCGGCAGGTTTTCTTTGCGGTTCCTGGGATTTGGGGGCGGCCTCCGGGGTGGACGGGGGGGGGGGAGCGGGCAGCGGTTCCAGTTGTTCCTGGATGGGCTCGGGAACGGAAGCGTCTGCACGGACGGTGAGGACCACCGGAGTACCTGAACGGAGGGAGAGATCGGCTTCCAGTGCGGCTCGGAGAGGTCCGGATGCCAGACTGTCCATGCCCTGGCGGTCAGAGGGGTGGAAGACCACCGTAACAAACGCCCCGTCATGGCCGGAGAAGACGCTTCCGGCCAGGAAATCCGCCTGAAGGGGGAATTTGACGGCCGCTTGTTCCAGTGCGGCTTTCCAGTCCGCTTCTGTAATGGTTTTGGCAGCAGGGCGCGGCTGTTCTTCCTGTTTTTCTTTCTGGTTTGCGGAAACAGGACGGGCAGGAGTGCTTTCCATGCCAAAGAGGTTATCGAAAAAACTGCTGGTGCGCTTCTCCGGCGGGAGCCCTTCTTCCGGGTCCATGAAGGTCGGTTCCGTGGTGTCCGGGGGGGCTACGGGAGTGTCTGAAAGAGCGGATGTAATCCGTGGCGTTTCTTCTGGTTGTTTCTGCTCCGGCTGAGGTGCGGGCGCAGGAGATGTTTCCGATTCCAGGAATGGCGGCTCTTCATCGGAGATAGAGGGAAGGGGAGCTTCCTCCGCGGCAGTTGCGGAAACTTCCGGTTCTCGTTCCGGAGAGGCCAATACGGGGGAGGGAGAAGGTTTTTCTTCCGCAGGGGTCGGCGTTCCGTATTCCGCTTCACTTTCCTGAACGATGGCTGTCGTGTCCTTGCTGGATGCAGAGAATTGTGGAACGGGATCCATGAGGTCCTTGTCCTCATGGATATCAGGTGTTGCGGGCGCAGGAGACGGAATGTCCGCAAAGGATGCCGGATTGGCTGTGGGGGCAGGGGAGGACTGAATGGGCTGGCTGTTGGATTCCTGTGGAATGGAGGAGACGGATGCTGGAGCAGCCGGATTTGTTGAGGCGGGAGCGGCCTGCGGCAGGGAGGAAGGCAACGGCGCTCCTTCCAGAGCCATGATGATATCGCTGATGCTTGCCTCCGCCAGAGCGTGAACGGCTTTGATCAGGCCCATTTCCAGATGCAGCCTTTTATTGGTGGACCACCGCATTTTATCTTCTGTTTCCGCCAGCACTTCCACCAGACGCAGTATCTTGTCCGTTTGAGTGCGCTTGACGAGTCCGGTAAGTTCCTCTTTGGACGCCTCCGGCAGAGAATCGAAGTTTGCTTCCGGGTCCACCTTGGCGACGAGGATTTCCCGGACGGAGGAAATGATTTCGGAAAGGAACTGTCCCATGTCCCTGCCCGCTTCCGCCTGTTCATGGAGAAGGTGGAGAAGGCTGGGTAGTTCCTTTTTGAGAATCAGCGCCAGCGCTTGGGCTACAGTTTCCCGTGAGGTGATGCCGAAAATGTGGAGGACCTGTTGTTCTTCAATATGGTCGCCGCAGAAGGAGACCAGCTGGTCCAGCATGGACTGGGCATCCCGCATGCCGCCGTCCGCCACTTTCGCTACGGCGAATGCAGCCTCCCTGCTCAGGGAGATTCCCTCGGCGGAGGCGATGTGGAGCAGGTGGTTGGCAATGATTTCAGAAGGGATGGGACGCAGGTCGAAACGCTGACAGCGGGAAAGAATGGTCGGCAGGATTTTGTGCGGCTCCGTGGTCGCGAAAATGAATTTGACGTGCTGTGGCGGTTCTTCCAGCGTTTTGAGAAGTGCATTGAAGGATTCCTTTGTAAGCATGTGCACCTCGTCTATATAAACAATGCGGAAGTTGCCTCGGCTGGGTGCAAAGCGCACATTGTCCCTCAAATCCCGGATGTGGTCGATGCCGCGGTTGGAAGCGCCGTCAATTTCCAGAACGTCCAGGCTACGTCCTTCCGCAATTTCCTCGCAAATATCTTCGTGCGGGTCGAAGTCCACTTTCGGGCCGTCGGTACAATTCAGGGCTTTTGCGAAAATTCTGGCAGTGGATGTTTTTCCTGTGCCGCGGGGACCTACGAAAAGATACGCATGGGCGAGGCGATTGTGTTCAATGGCATTTTTCAGCGTCTGGACGACGTGATCCTGTCCAAGGACGTCATTGAATGTCAGAGGACGATATTTTCTGGCAAAGACCTGGTAACTCACGGTTCAGGAAGACTAAAAGATGCGGCTCTATTTGAAAAGAAAATAGAGTGTAATTGTTTTAAGATGCTGATAAGATTACGCTTTTGACCTCTTCTTACGTAACCGCTCTGAAAAAAATATCAAGAAAACGATGAGGATGTCATTTTGATGTTGAAATCTGAAAATGTTCATGCCAATCTCACAAAAGTAACAGGAACCTTCTCATCTCTATTATTTCCTATGTGGGTTAAAATATCAATCGCAGCCTTGGTCATCGCTCTTCTCGGTGGAGCCATGTATTATCTTGATAACGAGGAAGCTCTAACCAAGGAGCGCAAGGAATGCGGCTCTCGTTATAAAAATTTGAGCGCCCTTCGGGACGAATTTACGAGTGAAAAGACCAAATACGTGGAGTTCCTCGTCAAGAATGAAGGGCTTACGGCCGACATCAATGCCCTGACCAAGCAAAAGGATGAACTGGAAGCCGCGAACCAGGAGCTGGCCTCCGCCAATGAAGCCAAGAAATCCGAGCTGCAAACCCAGCAGACTGCCTTGGCAGACCTCCGGTCCAAGAGCAAGGATATGGAAAGTATTCAGGCTATTGCCGACAGAATCAAAGGACTTGAAGAAGAATCCAAGCAGTTGCAAGTGGTCAAGCAGGGGGAACAATCCAAGCATGATGCCATTGTCGCGGAAACGGAACAGCTTGTCGTCAACAACAATGCTCTCCGCCAGCTCAAGGCCGACCAGGACGCCCATCTTTCCCCCCCCAATTTGAAGACCAGGGTTTCCCAGGTGATTGATGATTTCAATGTAGTCGTGATTGAAGGCGGCGCTGCCGACCTGGGCGTTGTGCCCGGTTCCAAGCTGGCCGTGATGAGAGACGGCAACAAGATTGCCGAACTTGACGTGAATGCCGTTGAATCCCGTGTTTCCACAGCAACCGTTCTTCCCAGCACCGTTGCCGCTGGTGAACGTGTTGAGGCCGGAGACGTCGTCGTATCCGTCCGTCCGTAATTTTCCCGGTTCAAAACTCATCATACACTCTCATCTATATACACAATGAAAACTGTCTTAGTAGTTTTATTGATTCTTGCCGCAGGAGCAGGCGCTTGGTTCTCCGGTCTCAGCGGTGTTTTCGGCATCAATGGCCAATATCAGGATTTCAAGGAAATGATTGCCTATCGCAAGGTTCTGGACAAGGAGATCCGGGATTGGACGGGATTACGCAATGACATGATCAAGAACCGCGGGCGTGCTGCGGAAGAAAACCTGAGCCTCATTTCCAACAAGGCTTCCGTAACTCAGCAGCGTGATGAACAGCTTTCCAAGGCAGCGGAATTGAAAGAGGAGGAAGTAAAGCTGAATGCCGATCTGTCCAAGATTAACCAGCAGGTACAGGAACTTCGGACTCAGTTAAGTGAATTCGGTGTTTCCAGTGTTGAAGAAATCCAGGCCAGGATGGAAGCCACGGAAAACGCCAACAAGAAGCTTCAGGAAGAAATCGACCAGATCAAGGGAGCAACGGAAATTGCCGCCAAGAAGCGTACGGAGCAGGCTACCGAACTGGCCAATCGCCAGAAGGAACAGGCTGAATACCGTGCCGCGCTTGCCAAGAACAGCGGGGAATATCCAGTGTTGTCCGTGGATCCCCAGTGGGGCTTTGTGGTCATTGGCGCCGGACAGGGCAGCAACATTGACCAGAACACGGTTCTGCTTGTCACCCGCAACGGCCGCAGTATCGGCAAGCTGAAAGTGACTTCCTTGGAAAAGAACCAGACGGTGGCCGACATCGTCAAGGACAGCGTCCCTGCGGGCATGAGCATCCAGCCCGGCGACATGGTGCAGCTTCTGCGTCCGGTTCAATCCGCCAGATAAGGTTCTGTCACGCATTTTTCTTGAACCCCGCTGTGCTTCCGGCATAGTGGGGTTCAACTTTTATACGGAATGATGAAACAATCTACAGGAGTTCTACTGCTTGCGTCTTTTTCCTTTTTGCTTGCTTCTTCCTGTTCCTGGCTGATGGAGCCCAAGGAACATGAGCGTGTGCCTCAGCCGCCGCCCGGTCCTGAAAAGAGCGCTCTTCCTCATAACAAGTCGCAAAGATTTGAAGCGGAGGCTACGCTTGGGCCTCTGGCCACTCCCAGACGCTAAAAGCGTTTGAATTAAGGGGCACCAGTGATTCTGTGCTTTACACCTTCCTGCAAACCCTATACAAAAAGCTTCGATTTCCAAGCGGAGAGATGGCTGAGCTGGTCTAAGGCACTCGACTCGAAATCGAACGTGGGACGCAAATCTCACCGTGGGTTCGAATCCCACTCTCTCCGCCAGTTTTTATTGATTGAGCCCGTCTTCACAGACGGGCTTTTTTCATGCTGGAAAGTCCGAAGGGAAAAAGACGTATCCGGTCAGACCGGCTTTTTCATACCATAGCTGTTATAGCTGTAATAATTTCTCTGCACCACCGACGTTGGTTTTCCGATGATGATATGGTCCAAAAAACGGATTCCCAGCAATTGGGCTGATTCCTGGATACGTTTGGTCAGGGCATTGTCCGCTTGGCTGGGGGTCGGGTCGCCACTCGGATGATTGTGCGCCAGGATGAAGCCGTAGGCATTATGAATGACGGCCGGGCGCAGGATGTCGCGCGGGTGGGCAATGGATTCATTCAGGGTCCCCGTGGAAATTTCGACGGGCTTGATGAGGTGGCACTGGGCGTCCAGAAGAAGAACAAGCACTATTTCCTTGTCTTTCCAGCGCATAGCCGTGGTCAGATAGTCGTAAATGTCCTCCGGCGTGTTGAGCGGGCGTCTTGTCAGAGTCTCCCGAAGAGCCCGGGCACCCAATTCAAATGCGGCGCACAGGGTGGACGCTTTCGCCATTCCTATACCCTTGCAGATTTCCGCTATTTCTGCGGCTTCCATATGGGCCAAGGCATCCAGGGAACCTGCCGCCTGGATTAGGTCGGAAGACATGTCCAACACATTTTTCCCCTTAATGCCCATTCTGAGGAAAATGGCAAGGAGTTCCGCGTTGCTGAGGCTGTGTCTGCCTTGGCGGATGAGTTTTTCACGGGGCAGCGATTGTGAGGGAAGATCCTGAAGTTTGCGGGAGATCATTAGTAGCAGAGGCGGGCGGTGGAAAGAAGCGCGGCGGGCAGATGGCGGAGAGTGTCTCCGGCGGTCAAGCTTTGCTGGGTGGCCGCTCCGCTGGAGATGGCCAGTTCCGAAGCCCTGCCGCACAGATAGGTTCCCAGCACGGCAGACACCAGGAGGGATTCTCCCTGCGCGATGAATCCTCCGCAGACTCCGGCAAGCACGTCGCCCTGTCCCGCCGTCGCCATGGCGGGTCCTCCCGTGATGTTGTAGAATAAGGGTTTACCCCTTTGCGTGACGATGCTGCGGGCTCCCTTGTAGATGAGGGCCGCCTCATGCTCCGCGAGGAAGAAGTCCGCAATGTCCGCCCGGATGGAGCAGTCATCCGCTTCCGGCAGCAGACGGCGGATCTCTCCGTGATGGGGAGTCGCCAGAATGTGTTTTCCCAGTTTCCACTGCATGGCCGCGGCCAGATTGAGGCCGTCGGCATCCAGCAGGGCAGGAGTATCGGTTTCCAGAATGATGCGTATGGCTTCGGCGTCTTCCTCCGATACGGAGCCGATTCCCGGCCCTAGAAGAAACGCGCTGAAAGAGCGGATGGAAATGTCTGCATAACTGTCCACAGGTTTAACCATGATTTCCGGAGGCATGCACGCCGCCGCCACGGGATAGACGGAACGGTGGACATGCAGGGTGACCAGACCTGCTCCGGCCCGCAGGGCAGCTTCACAGCAGAGCCGCGCGGCTCCCAGCATGCCTTCCGAGCCGGCAATGACGCCCAGGTGGCCACGCTTGTTTTTATAGTCCGTATAAGGCCGTGCGGAGAGAAATTTGGTGAGGCGGGAAGAGGTGATGATTTCCGTGGCGGGAAGAGCTTGTACATGGAGGCCGGGGGGTTCAATACACACCAGGCGTCCTGCATACAGCGTAGCGTCGTCATCCAGAAGACCCTGCTTGACAGCCCCTATGCACATGGTGAAGTCCGCTTCCACGGCGTGTTCCTGAGGCATGCCCGTGTCCGGATCTATTCCGGTGGGGATGTCTACCGCCACCGTACGGACGGCTCCGCAACGGTCGCGCAGGTAGTTCATTTCCACGCAAAGGTCCGCTATTTCCTTGTTCAGCAGGCCGGAAGCCCCAATGCCCAGCAGGCCGTCCAGAAGAACCATCGGCTTGCCCGTAACAGGAAGTGGTGCTTCCTGGTATTCCAACAGGGGCGGTGATATTTCCGCAAACTGCCTGAGGGGCAGTTCCCCCCATTGGGAACGCGGATAGGCGGCGCGGAATCCTGTATCCCATCCGTGCCGCTGGAGAATGTCGAGAACGGTGATGGCATCCCCGGCATTGTTGCCTTTGCCCAGATAAGCCACGCAGAGGCCGGGAATGGGAAAGAACTGCATGATGGCTTCCGCGATGCCGGCAGATGCCTGTTGCATGAGGGTTCTGGCCGGCGTTCCGCTGATGATGAGTTCTCGTTCCGCAATCCGCATGTTTTCCGTGGAGCAAATTTTCATGACGCGTTAATGGAATCAGCCCGCACTATACGCAAAAAAACCTTCTCCTGCAAGCCGGAGAAGGTTTTTTACGAAAGGAGTCAATCCGGAAAAATCCGGGAAACGGCTAACCGATGCGGAACGTGATGCGCGCCTTGGTCATGTCATAGGGAGACATTTCCATGCGGACCTTGTCACCTACTACGATTTTGATGAAACGCTTGCGCATCTTGCCGGAGATGTGGGCCAAAACTTCGTGCCCGTTGGGAAGGCGCACCTTGAACATGGTGCCTGCAAGCACGGCGCAGATAGTGCCTTCCACTTCAACCTGGCTTTCGGAGCTTTCCTCCTTGGGTGCGGATTTGCTGAAATGCTTTCTGCCCCTGGTCTGCCGTCCTGCGCCTGTGCCACCTTGCGGGCGCGGCCGTCCGGGGCCTCCCGCGGGACGCGATCCTCCCGGCCCTCCGCCCGTTCTCGGGCCTGCTGCTCCGCCGGTCTGTCCTGCCGGGCGCGGCTGGCCAGGTCTGGCCGGGCCGGCGGGCCTGTTGCCGTTGCCGGCCGGTCTTGCACTGCCTCCGCCTGCCGGGCGTGCGCCGGGGCGGGAATTCTGTCCGCCGGAAGGGCGGCTGCTGGGTCTTGGATTCGGGCTGATATGATTCTCCTTGTTAGGTTAGCAAACGCGCGGATACGAATTTTTGCGCAGGCGCATGATAGGCGATATTTCCGTGAGAGCAAGCCCTGAGTGTGGAAACGTCATAATTAAGCAACAATTCCGCAGACAGAAGGGAAAAAAGGGGCTAAAAGCGGTGTAAAAGAGAAAAAGTATTTGACATTTACGTGAATAATCATTAGGAATGCGCCCCCGAATTGGAAGATTACGGCAGGATGCCGAAAAACGAGAACGAAGAATTAAACCATGAAGACCTTCTCAGCCAAACCGCAAGAAGTAGAGCGCAAATGGTATGTTATAGACGCTGCCGACAAGGTGCTCGGCCGTGTCGCCGTTGAAGCGGCCAACATTTTGCGTGGCAAGAACAAGACGATTTTTACCCCGCACGTTGATTGTGGCGACTTTGTCATCATCGTGAACGCGGACAAGGTGGTGCTGACCGGCAACAAGGAAAATGCCAAAATTTACACCCGTTTCTCCGGCTACGTCGGCGGCAAGCAGGTGGAAACGCCCCGGAAAATCCGCGCCCGTCGTCCCGAGCTTCTTCTGGAACTGGCTGTAAAGGGCATGGTCCCCCATACACGTTTGGGCCGTCAGCAGATGACCAAGCTGAAGGTTTACGCCGGAGCCAGCCACCCGCATGAAGCACAGCAGCCTACCGCCGTTACCCTTTAACCGATTTTCCCAGACATGAGTCAGACAACCCCATACAACGCCACCGGCCGTCGCAAGACCGCCATTGCACACGCTTGGCTTACTGAAGGCTCCGGCCGCATCACGATCAATCGCCGCGGTTTTGAAGAATACCTTCCCACCATTCAGTTGCAGAACGCCGTTCTTCAACCTTTCCAGGTCACCAATACCATGAACAAATTTGACGTGAATGTCGTCACCAAGGGCGGTGGCATTCATGGCCAGGTTGGCGCCATTCGCATGGCGATTGCCCGCGCTCTGGTAATGGTTGATGAAGCTTCCCGCGCCCAACTGCGTGAATTCGGTCTTTTGACCCGTGATTCCCGCATGAAGGAACGCAAGAAGGCTGGCCGTCCCGGTGCCCGCAAGCGTTACCAGTTCTCCAAGCGCTAAGCTTGGGCTGGTTGCGAAGGAACTGGCATTTACCATTTCTTTCTCGGAAAAAGAGCTGTTCCACTTTTCAGTGGGGCAGCTCTTTTACGTTGGTAAAAACGTCATAAGGGGATGAAACGGATTGCTTATCCGAAGTTAACTCTAAAATTTTAAGGAAAATATTTTAATGCGAAGGACTCCTTTTGAAAAAAGCCCTCGTTGGAAAGCGGGTCTTTTTTAGATTTTCATAAACTGATTTTCAGGCACCTCCGTTAAGTTTATTTTTTCCTTTTAATGGTTCAAAATATCCGGCCGCAACTGCACCGGGTATTTTTTTGGGTTTTATATACTTAAGTTCAGACTCACGGAACTGTTTTATTCTTCTTGCTTTTGCCCCTTCTAAACGTCCCGCATGAGTGATTTTTAGATAACGAATTCCAATTTCCGCGAGCATGGCTTCCCATCCTTCTCCATTGGCAGATTCTAGGAAAGCAATAAGTTTGCCGCCTGTGTTCCGGTTCTCGTGTAAACGCGGAGAAAAGGTGATGGATTGTTAGACTAAAGTTAAGTATATAATTCCCATTTTTTTTGCATGCGCCGGCAGAGTCATCCCCGTCTTTGCCGCTGGTCCGGAGAAATTCTTCTGCATGGTTGGAAAAGAAATCCGTTTCCGGCAAATTCTGTTCCGGGAAGGGGAGGCCCCGTGGGGATTACCGGTGGTATGGTGTTCCCGCCAGGATGGTATGGCAACGGTAAAGCTGTTCCAGAAGAACGACGAGTGCCAGTTCATGCTGCAAGGTGAATTTGCTCAAGGCCAGAATATGATCGCACCGGGAGCGCAGTTCTTCCGTGTGGCCGTCCGATGCCCCGACAAGAAAAGCAATGCGGCGCACGGAGCGCATTTGCCAGTTCTGCGCCAGTGTTGCCAGTTTGTTCGTGGTCCAGAGCTCGCCTCTCTCGTCCATGGCGATGCGCAAACATCCTTCGCTGGCTGTCAGCAGCCGTTCGGAAACGTCTCTGGAATTGCCGTCTTTGACAAGTTTCAGTTCCGTCTTGCCGAATGGCTTGAGGCGGTTGAGGTAAAGTTCCACGCCCTCCCGGGCATAGTTCAGCGCAGGTTTTCCTGCGGCCAATATGAGAAATTGCATGTGGGGTCAGTATTTGGATGGAGTGTTAAGATAGTCCAGCAGGGCACGGGCCCAGGTTTCCGAAATGCCGCGAATAGCAGCGATGGAGGCCGGGTCCGCTTTTCTGATGGCGGCTACGGATTTGAATTTTTCCAGCAGCAGCTGTTTTTTCGCCGCGCTCATGCCGGGGGCATCGTCCAGCGCGCTTTCCTTCATGCGTTTTCGGTATAATAGTTCGTTGTATCCGTTAGCGAAACGGTGGGCTTCGTCCCGGATGCGCTGCATGAGCTTGAGGGCTCCCATGCTGTGGGGCAGGCGGAGCGGTTCCGGCTGGTGCGGGAAGAAGATTTCCTCCCTTTGCTTGGCCAGTCCCACGATGGGCATGTCTCCCAGGCCGATGGCCTCCAGGTCCGCCAGGGCGGAAGAAAGCTGTCCTTTGCCGCCGTCTACCACTACAAGGTCCGGAACTTTGATGGGGGCCTTTCCCTCCGCACTGAGTTTCTTGAGCCACTGGTACAGCGTCATGTCCGGCGGCCGGGAGGCCACAGCATCGCTTTCCATCAGGATGCGGGAATAGCGCCGCCTGATAACTTCCGACATGGAGGCGAAGTCGTTCTGCCCGTCCACCGTGCGGATGCGGTAGCGGCGGTAGGCCTTGTTGTCCGGTTTGCCGTTGGTGAAGCGCACCATGGAGGCTACAATGTGGTTGGAAGAGACGTTGGAGATGTCAAAGCATTCCATGATGGCGGGCGGTTCGTCCAGTCCCAGTGCCTCGCCCAGTTCCTTCATGTCTTCCTCCGGGCGCACGGTGCCGGGAAGGTTGGGGGTGCCTTTCTGGAACCGGCGCGCCGGTTCCAGCGTCTTGATCAGGTTATCCCTGATATCCCTCAGGTACGCGGCGCGTTCAAAGTCCAGACTGTCGGCGGCCTGCATCATTTCTTCAGTCAGCGCGTCCAGCGCGTTCTTCTTCCCCACTCCTTCCAGCAGGCGCACGGCCTGTTCAAAGTTTCTGTTGTAGTTTTCCACGGAGATGCGGCCTACGCACGGCGCGGAACAGTTGCGGATGACGTCCGCATGGCAGTGCTTGAAGTCGTTCAATCCGGGATTTTTCACTTTGCAGGTGCGGAGCCGGAAATGTCTGTTGAGCCATTCCTGGGTGGCGTACAGGGCCTGGGAATGGACAAAGGGGCCGAAGTAGCGCGCGCCGTCCTCCTTGCGTACCCGGGAGAGCTGGAAGCGCGGCAGGCGTTCCCCCTTGGGAATTTTCAGGAGGGGATAGCGCTTGTCGTCCTTGAGCTGGATGTTGTAATGGGGCCGGTACTGCTTGATGAGCTTGCTTTCCAGCAGGAAGGCCTCGTGATCGTTGCGGGTTTCAAAATAGTCAAAGGAGGCGATGGCGTTGATGAGTGCGCGGGTCTTGTGGTTGGCCAGCGTGGCTCCGGTAGGGGAAAAGTAGCTCGCCAGGCGGCGGTGAAGGTCCTTCGCCTTTCCTACGTAAATGGTATTGCCCTGGGCATCCTTCATAATGTAGACTCCGGGTTTGTGCGGAGTCTGTCTCCAAAGCTCCTTCAATGTTGGTGTTTCATGATCTGCCACACAGCTATTATGCCATAGGCGGCAAGAAAGGGAACTGCGGAAACGTACTGCATTACGGGCAGTTGGCTTGCCTAGGAAGACTTCTTCTGTATAATCATTATGTCTTTTGTATGAATCCTGTATCATTTTCCACCCTGGCCAGCGCCATGGACTTTGTCGTGGGCGATAGAAATTACCCTCTTTCCGAGCTGTTCATGAAAGGGGGCTTCATCATGTGGCCGCTTCTCCTGCTGTCCATAGGGGGCGTCGTCGTTCTGGTCATGTGCTGTTTTTCCACCCGCGCCGCCGCCGTACTTCCCCCCAAGCTGGTGGAGCAGGCGGAGTCCTTTATCCGCAAGCGCGATTACACGGGACTTGCCATTCTCTGCAAGAACGGCGATTCCTGTTATGCGCGCGTGATGCTGACGGTAGCTAATTTCATGCAGCGCAACCCTTCCGCCCAGTTTGAGGAAGTAAGGGAAATCGCCGCCGCAGAAGGTGGGCGCCAGGCCGGTTTCATGAGCCGTCAGATTTCCTGGCTGTCGGACATCGGCGCGCTGGCCCCCATGCTGGGGCTGCTGGGTACGGTCGTCGGGATGATGAAAACCTTTTTCGAGATCGCCAACGGGGATTTTTCCGGCGGCAAGCAGCGCATCGACATGGCGGGGGGCGTGGCGGAAGCCCTGATTACCACGGCAGGGGGACTTCTGCTGGGGATTCCCGCCATTCTGGCCTATGTGTATTTCCGCAGCCAGGTGCACAAGCGCGTGGGAGACCTGGAGGCCGCCGTGACGCACAGCGTTTCCGTAGTGGCCACCCAGCTCCACAAGCCACGCTCAGGCCCTGCCGGAGCTTTTCATGAGGAAGAACTTCCCCGGGTCCCCGTGGATCCCACCTCCCTGCGTGACGTGCGCGGACTTTAACCGGGGATATCCCAGCCAGCAACACCGGAAGATCATATGAAGTTTCGTTACAAGATGCCCAACCCCATCGGGTTCCAGCTGGCGCCCATGCTGGATATCGTGTTTCTGCTGCTGGTATTTTTCGTCGTGACGCAGACTTTTGAGGATGACGAACCGGACCTTTCCATCACCCTCCCGTCCGCGGAGACACCCAAGCCCGGGGAGAACGCCACCAATGAGATCATCGTGAACATCCGCAAGGACGGCACGGTGATGATCAACCGCCAGCCGTACACGATGCCGGAACTGGAGGAGAAACTTCTTTCCGTCGCCCGCTTGGACAAAACCATGCTCGTCCGCATCCGCGTGGATGAAAAGGCGGAATCCGGCACAGTCGTGCACGTGATGGACGCCTGCCTGAAGGCCGGGCTCAACAATGTGTCTTTCTCCACGAGGCCTCCGTCTCCGTCTTCCATCAACGTTTTCACTCCTCAATCTTCATGAAATCCCTTTTTCCCATCAGTGCCGGACTGACGGCCCTTGCAGTATGCGCCGTCGCCCAGGAGCATATCCCGGACGCCGCTCCGGTGGACGACGGTCCGCTGGTTGCCAATCCGGAGCAGGACAGCCTGGACATGGCCGACATGCTGTACAAGCAATCCCAGGAGCCGCAGACGAAGGCGAACCCGCAGGAATATGCGCGCCTGCTTGATCTGAGCCTGCGCAAGTACCTTGAATTTTCCCAGCGGTTCCCCCGTTCCCCCCAGGCTCCTCTGGCAGAATACCGCGCGGCCATGTGCCTGACGGAGCTCGGAAGGAAAGAGGAAGCCCATACTCTCTTCCAGAGGCTGACGCAGACGGGAACCCCGGCTCTGGTCGCCGCTTCCGCCTACCGTCTTGCTACGGATGCCTCCGCCGCCGGAGAGACGGACAAGGCCATCCAGTATTACCAGCTTGTTATCCGCAGCGCGGAGCAGAATGATTTGAAGGTGGATGCCCAATACCGTTTGGGACGCCTCTTTCTGGCCAGCGGTAATCCGGAAGCTGCTGCCAACATGTTTTGCGCGGTGATCGGCAATCCCCAGGCGGACAAAAAATTCGTCCTGGTAGCCCGTATGGGATATGCCGCCTTGTGTGCTGATTCCGGCCGTCTGGGAGAGGCGTATGCCGAATACCGCAAGGTGCTGGACACGCCCGGAGTGGATGCAAGAAACCGTGGCATTGCCATTCTGCAGGCGGCAACGCTGGCCACCAAGCTGAAGAAGAACGCGGAGGCGCAGAGCCTTTATGAACAGATACTGAAAGATGAAACTCTGAAGGAAATGGCGCCGGAGGCCCGCATGGGGCTGCTTCTGGGTTTGTACCACATGGGCAAGTACAAGGAGGTCATGGCCCAGTACGAACAGCAGAAGGGGATGAAGATGCCGACCAAGGAAGGCCAGGTGCGCCTGCTGATGCTGATGGGCCAGACCGCCTACAAGCTAAAGGAATACCAGAAGGGGGCGGAGTTCTTCCTGGAGGCGGAAAAAAACGTGCCTTACACGCAGGAGGCCATGCAGGCTTCCTTCTACCGGCTTTTGTGCTACAAGGAACTCAAGCAAAAGGATCTGCCTCAGCGAGCCCAGAGTTTCCTGAATCATTATGCCAAGGCGTTTCCCACCAGCGAACTCCACGACATGGTACGTCTGATGGCGGCGGAGAGCCTGTTCAGCACCAGCCCCGCGGATGCGGCCAAATTTTACGGGAGCATCAATTTTGACAAGCTTCCGCCCAAGATGCGCCCGGATATTCTTTACAAGAGTGCCTGGGCCGTTGCCCAGGCAGGCAACCGGGAAATGGCCGCCAAGCTGCTGACGACTTTCATTGACGGATATCCCCGCGATCCCCGCATCTGCGAAGCCCTGACCCTGCGGGGAGACATGTACGCCAAGACCAAAAAGGAAACAGAGGCCCTGCAGGATTTTGACCGGGTAATTGCGCGCTGGCCGAAGGAGGAATCCGCGGCCGCCGCCTGGCAGAGGGCCGCGCAGATTTATGCCGGCCGCCAGGACCTGGTAAATATGGCGAAGTATTACGAAGGGCTGATCAAGAATTTTCCGAAGGCCTCCCCCGCCGCCCTGGCGGAAGCCCATTTCCTGCTGGGCCGTGCGGCGTTTGACCAGGGGGATTTTCAATCCTCTATCAGCCACATGTCGGAGGCCAAGACGCTGGACCCCCAGAAATATGGGGAACAGGTCAACGTTCTCACCGTTCTTTCCTACCACAAGCTCCAGGACGTCAACAAATTGAAGGAGGCCCTGGAAACCCTGCAGAAGGAAAACCCGGCGGCCGTGTCCCGCGTGCCGGACGTGATTCCCGCATGGCTGGGCCTTCAGGCTTACGGAATGAAGGATCTGGAGACGGCGGACAAGTACATGACCTGGGCCACCCAGAACGACCAGCTCCAGAACGTGAAGAAAGTGATCTGGCGCAATCTGGCGAAAGTGCGCCTGGCCTTGAAAAAGTATGACCGCGCCCTCGTGGCTTCCAACAACTTCCTGAAGGTGGAGGACCAGCCCTACCGCCGTGCGGACGGCATGCTGGACAAAGCCTCCATCCTGCTGGGCCTGGGCAAGTATGCGGATGCCCGGAAAACGGCGGAGGAAGCGCTTGCCCTGGGGGTGGAAGGCCCCCTGATGGCCTCTCTGAAAATCGTGCTGGGGGACATCTCCTATGCGGAAAAGAAATTTGATGAGGCAGCCAAGCATTACGGCGTTACGGCGGAGTTGTTCGTCAACGACGCGGAGCTGAAACCCAAGGCCCTGTTCAAGGCGGCGGAAGCTCTGGACAAGGCCGGCCGCAAGTCGGAGGCTTCCCAGTACCGCGCCCGCCTGCAGAAGGAATTCCCGGATTGGAAGCAGGAAGGGGAGTCACTGCCGCCGGATGCCCGCTAGACGTCTGGAACGATTGGAAACGGAATGGAGAACAGGCGCAAAAGATGGTATGATCTGTTCGGATTGCTGCCCCGCAATCTGGGGCGCGTCCTGCTGTGGCTGAGCATCATCCCTATCTCGTTCATCATCATCCTGATCATTTACGCGTGGCGGGCGGACCAGTATAATCTGGACGAAGTTCTGGCTCCCCTGGAAAACTGCGCCGCCTATGACCGGAACGGCCAGTGGATAGGCACCCTGACGGACCACGACCGCGTTTACGTAGCGCGCCATGAATTGCCGGATAATCTGGTGAACGCCTTCATCGCCCGGGAGGACGAAGCCTTTTTCGATCACGGCGGCATCGTTTACACGTCCATCATCCGCTCCATCTGCCGGAACCTGACCACCCTCTCCTATGCGCAGGGAGCTTCCACCATCACCATGCAGCTTGCCCGGAATTGTTATGAACTGGGGGGAAAAACGCTGGACCGGAAAATCCTGGAGATGGCCGTAGCCCGCCGTATAGAAGGAAAATATTCCAAGGATGAAATATTGACGGCCTACCTGAACCGGATTTACTTCGGCCAGCAATGCTACGGCATCGCCCAGGCCGCGGATCTGTATTTCGGGAAAAAAGTGGGAGACCTGACTCTGGCGGAATGCGCCACGCTGGCCGGGCTGGTGCGCGGCCCTTCCATATACAACCCCGTTTCCAGCCCGGAGGCCGCCGTCAAGGTGCGCAATGCCACGCTGGAACGCATGCTTGAATGCGAATTCATCACCCAAGAGCAAATGTGGAAGGCATCCTCGGAACCGATGACCGTGGCGGGAGAAAAGGAGGCCAGCCCCGCATCCTATCCCATTCTGGTGATTTCCCGTGAATTGGGCAGTCTTGCCTGCTGTGACCAGCAGGAAGAGACTTCCAGCATTTTTGTGATGACCACGCTGGATTTGGATTTTCAGAGAATGGTAGAGGAGATGAGTGAGCCGGCCCTCATTGCTTTGGAGAATTCCCCTGTATGGAGCGGCCTTCCGAAGAGGGTGGACAACCATCTGAAAGGCTGCGTCCAGGCTGCCGTGTTGTGCGTGGATTCCCGCAAAGGCGACATACTGGCCGTTACGGGAGGCCGCTCCGCCCTGGACGGCGTGGACAGATGGCAGGCAAAGGTAATGCCCGGTGAATTGTTCACGCCTGTCGTCAACCTGTGCGCCGTGGACCAGCGCCGGACCGTCATCCGCAGCAACCCGGAAGTGACGGGGCGCGGCGTGGGATTCAACACTGTCATTGAAACGGCGGGAAAAGCCGGGTACAAGGGGGATTTGCCGCGTTCTCCGGAACTGTATGCCGGGAAGTTCCGCACGTCCCTGGCGGATGCCGTCAACGCGCTGTACATGATTGGCAACGGCGGACTCAACGTGCAGCTTTCCGCAGTCCGCCAGGTGGGAACGACCAAAAAAAACCTGGTGATGGTGAATGCTCCTTCTTCGGAGGAAACCCACCGTGAAATCCTTCCGCGGGAATCCGTCCATCTGGTGGCGGGGCTTCCCCCCTTCCGCTATGACGAACGTACCAGAAGGACGGTCGTGAATGTGGCGTTGCCTGAATATAGCGGGCATTTCTCCTCTGTCAGAGGCCGTTATTATACCGTGTACGTCTGGGTCGGATTCGATGCCCCGGATGAAGCCGTATACAAGAAAAGGGGTGTTTCCGCCGCCCTGGCGAAGACATGTTCTACACTGGCGGAGAACGTGTACATCCGAGCGGAAGAGGCCAGAAAGGCTGCTGCCGCCGAGCGCCGCGAGCAGGAAACTCCGCAGGGGCAGACCTCCCTTTAAACGATTTTTTTATTCAAACATATCATGAACCACTCGCCTGAAATGACCGTAGCCATCCGGGCGGCCAAGTCCGCCGGAGCCTTCCTGAAAAAGCATTTTTATGACCGGAAGAAGGTGGATGAAGCCAGCCAGAACGACATCAAGCTGGAACTGGACAAGCTGTCCCAGAAACTGATCACGGAGGAAATCCTCTCCGCTTTCCCCACTCACGCCGTGCTGGGGGAGGAAGGCTACACCGGAGACCGGAACAGCGAAAACGAATGGATCGTGGACCCCATTGACGGCACGGTGAATTATTTCTATACCATTCCGTGGTTTTGTGTGTCCATCGCCCTCCGCCGCGGCGGGGAAGTGGTGCTGGGCGTGATTTACGATCCCATGATGGACGAATGCTGGCATGTGGAAAAAGGCGGTGTTCCGTACATGAACGGCGTACCGATGCATTGCAGCTTCCGGAAGCGCATGGCGGAGGCCGTCGTATTCGTGGGGCACGGGAAGACGGACGGTTCCAAGGAAAAGGGAATTGAACGCTTTGCCAAAATCGCCTGGCAGGTGCGCAAGGTGCGCAACAACGGTTCCGCCGCCCTCGCTCTCGCCTACATTGCCTGCGGCAGGTTTGACGCCTATGTGGAAAGCGTCATTTCCATCTGGGACATTGCCGCCGGCGTCCTGCTGGTGGAAGCCGCCGGAGGAAAGGTGATTCTGGAACCGAAGAAGGACAATCCGGAACAGTTCGCCATTGTTGCCTGGAACGGATGCATCCCGATCGTGGAAGCCCTCGGAGAATAACCCCAGTACTATTGACGGATGAACATCATGATTGCACTGACCGGGCTGGGTTACGACATTCACCGTTTTGCGGAAGCCCCCCGCCCGCTGATGCTGGGCGGCGTACACATTCCCTCCGGCAGAGGGCTGGACGGCCATTCCGATGCGGACGTCCTGAGCCATGCCGTTGCGGACGCCCTGCTGGGCGCCGCCGGACTGCCGGACATCGGCTTCTGGTTCCCTCCGGGCGATCCCGCCTGCAAGGACATTTCCTCCCTGGACATTGTGGCCAAGGCCGTTTCCCTGATCCGGGAACGCGGCGGCCGCGTGGTCAACGTGGATTCCTCCCTGATTGCGGAAGCACCGCGCATTTCTCCGTATCTGGAGCAGATGAAAAACGCTCTGGGTTCCGCACTGGGCATCTCAGCCGCCCGAGTGGGGGTAAAGGCCACCACGAATGAGCAGCTTGGCGCGCTGGGGCGCCGGGAAGGCATCGCCGCCTTTGCCGTGGCGTCCATCCTGATGCCGGAAGAAGAGTTGCAGCCGTAACCGTTTATGGATCGCCTCCTGGTTTTCGGCACGGGGAACGCCACCGTCACGGAATGCTACAATACCTGTTTTTCCCTGACGGACGGCAAGGAATTCCTGCTGGTGGACGCCGGCGGAGGCAATGGCATCCTGGGCATTTTGAAACATATGAAAGTTCCGGTGGAAAGGATGCATCACGCTTTTCTTTCCCACCGGCACACGGACCACATGCTGGGCATGGTATGGGTGATCCGCCTCATCGGGACCATGATGACTCAGGACCGTTATGAAGGAACGTTTACGGTTTATTGCCACCGGGAACTGGCGGCGGATCTGGAATGCCTGGTACGCATGACGCTGGACAAAAGGGTTGTGCGTCTGGTCGGGGAACGCATCTTCATGGTTCCGGTGGAAGATGGAGAGGAAGTGAACGCCGTACCGTACCGGCTGACCTGTTTTGACATTCATTCGGACAAGACGCGCCAGTTCGGCTTTTCCACGGTGCTGAACGGGGGAGGCAGGCTTGTTTTCCTGGGAGACGAACCGTACCGCGATGCCTGCGAGCCTTATGTCCGCGGCGCCCGCTGGCTGCTTAGCGAAGCCTTTTGCCTGCATTCGCAGGCCGACGTGTTCAAGCCCTATGAAAAATACCACAGCACGGTCAAGGATGCCTGCGAGCTGGCGGAAAGGATGAACATTCCCAATCTGGTGCTTTGGCATACGGAAGACAGTAATCTTGCCTGCCGCCGTTCCTTATATTCTCAGGAAGGGCGGATGTATTATTCCGGCAACCTGGTCATTCCGGATGACGCTGATATTGTCGCCCTTTAATTTGGCGAAATAGAGGCGGATTAAGAATCCGCGGTTGGAAACATTATTGTTATGAAATAATACAATCCACTAGTCAGCAGTATATTATAAAATTATCAAATTCCAGTGCTCTTTTGTATTGTTTGCTCAGTAAACATGATCTTATGATCAAATCCCTTAAACGCCAAAAATTGTCATTGACCGCGGATTCTTAATCCGCTAGTTTGCCATTGAGTGGATGCGGTAATGTTTTCAGCAACAAACCGCTCCCATGAACAATTACATGATATAGACGAGAGAAACCGGACTTCTTGAAAAGGAAGTCCGGTTTTTTAGAAGGTGGCGTTCCGTTAACTTATACCTTTCTTTTCCCTGCATCCCGGATCTGGTCTTTCCGTGAGGGTATGTTCCTCCGTGAACGCAAAAAAGTGCGCCCGCATGATCGGGCGCACTGTGAAAGGGAAGGAGGAATAAAAGCGTCCGCCTATTTTTTGGGCGTCACATTGCGCATGTTGCGCCCCTTGGCTTTGCGCTGCTGCTCTTCCAGGGCCACGCGCTGCTGTTCCATCATCCGCTGGAAGAAGCCGGGCTTTTTCTTCTTCTGGGACGGAGCCAGCACGGGCATGGGCAGGCGGCGAATCAGCGCCGTCTGGCCGATGGAAATGAGGTTCTGCGTGGTCCAGTACAGGGCCAGGGCGGAAGCGAAGTTATAACAGAACAGGAAGAACATCAGGGGCATCAGATTCATGATGATGCGCTGGGAACGTTCGCCCGCCTGCGGTGTCATCCGCATTTGCACGATCATCGTGACGGCCATGATGAGCGGCAGGATGTTGATCGGGATGCCGAACAGGTGGCCGACGGTATCGGGCAGGGACAAGTCCGTCATCCACAGGCAGAAGGGCTGTCCCCGCAGTTCCGCGGAATATTGAAGCACGCGGTAGAAGGCGAAGAAGATGGGAATCTGGATGAGCATGGGTACGCAGCCGCTGGCCGGATTGATGCCGTATTTCTGGTACAGCTTCATCATTTCCATGTTCACCTTCTGGGGGTCGTCCGGATATTTTTCCTTGAGTTTCGCCATTTCCGGCTGAACCAGGGACATGCGCTTCATTGCCAGATAGGATTTTTTGTGCAGCGGCCAGATGAGAGCACGGACGACGATGGTCATGCAGATGATGGCTACGCCCCAGTTGCCGAACCACCCGTGGAACAGGTTGAGCAGCCAGTTCATCGGCACGCTCAGGAAGACGAGCCAGCCGTAGGCCATGATGTCGCTGATGGCGGGATAGGTAAGGTTCAGGTCGCGCAGATAGGCATTGAATTTGGGGCCTGTGTAAATATCGTAGGTGAGTGTCTTGATCTCGTTGGGCGCCATGGCCAGGTTGGGAATACCCATGGCCAGGGTCACACCGGGCACCAAGGCATTGTTTTCATGGGCCAGGGGAAATTCCTGGCGCGTGGCGTACACCGTGGAGCCTGCGGATTGTTCCTGCGGAATGAGGATGGTGGCGTAGTACTGGCTCATCACCCCGGCGTAGGTCAGGTCCTTCAGTGGGCCTTCCAGCACGCGGGGCTTGGCGGTGCTGAAAAAGCCGCCCGTGAAGTGGGAGGGGGCCTCCTGTTCCAGGGAGCCGTCCGCATGGTAGAAAAGGTGGGTGTAGGTATCCTTGGGTTCGCTCTTGGCGATGGGGTAGGCACTCCCTGCAAAGATGCCCAGATAGCGCAAATCCTGGACATTGGGGGCTTTGTTGAGAAGGGAGACGGTCAGGCGGATGATGTATTTGCTGCCGGGGAGCACTTTTCCGGAAGAGTCCGTGACGGGGTGGAGCGTGTAGGTCTTGGAAATGAAAAGCTGGCGCGCGGCGTCATAGCCTTCCAGGGTGACGGAGTCCGCCGTGCGCTTGACTTCCTTGTACACCGTGTTGTCATAGGAAGGGTCCTGCGTGGCGTCCATGTTGAAGACGAGTTCGCCAATGCCCCGGTTCTGCGCCTCGTTGATGGTGATGTTGTGGTCCGTAACCTTCTGTGTGTCTACAATGTCGTTGTGAAGAGTGACGCCACCGATGGAGCCGCCGATGCGGTTGAAAGTGTAAGTGATGAAGGGCTTTTGCTGGCCATCCACCTCTTCTGTAGCCACGAGGGTGATCGGATTGTTCTTGTCTTCCTCCAGGGCCTGATTGGCGGAAAGCTGTCCTGAAGTAGCGGGTTCGGAGGCTGTTGAAGTTCCCGGCGCGGCAGTGTTTACGGCGGAAACCGGCTGCTGGACGGCGACGGGAGGCGCCGTAACGGGTGTTTCCTTTTTATTGTTGCCGAGGTAAATGTTCAGGCCCAGAAGGGCGGCGCAGACGCCGACAATGATCCATGAAGTGCGATCCATAATGTGATATAGCTTGGTTGGAAAAGAGTTTTACAGGGAGAGGGAGAAAAGTGAGTTAGCGGGAAGGGCGGGGAGGCGGCACGGGATCATACCCTGAACCGCCCCAGGGGTTGCATCTTAAAATGCGCCATGTTCCAAGAATAAAACCGCGCCAGGCTCCGTGGACCTGGACGGCCCGGATGAAGTATTGGGAACAGGTGGGAGTGTAACGGCAGCCGCAGCCGGGGCCCCCCAGCGCGTGAAGAGGGGCGCTGATGAAGAATTGGTAACCCCGAACCAGGGTGATAAGCAGCCATTTCATCATGCCGTGTCTTGTTGTCCGGAAAGCAGTTGCAGTTTTAATTTGCGGGCGGCTTTCTGCCAGTCCCGTTCCAGGTCGGAATAGCTGGCTTCCACCGCCCGCCATCTGAGCACGCACACCATGTGCACGCCCTGTTGAAAAGGCTCTCCGTGTGCCCGGAGTATTTCCCGCACCCGGCGTCTGAGCTTGTTGCGAACGACGGCGCAGCCTATTTTTTTCGTGCAGATGATGCCGAATTTGGAAGGTTCCTCCGGATCTGCCAGCGGGGCTGCGCTTAAAACAATAAGCCGACCTGCTACGGATGGTCCCTCGTTGCGTACCCGGGCAAATTGAAATGCCCTGGTCATGCTTTGTTGACGAGTAAGACGCATCTCCCGCGGGTCGGCCCGTGAAAAGAATGTTCCAAGGAGGCGTTAACCAAGTCCTGACGGCGAATTAACGGCCGTGCTGGATGGTATGGCGCTTGTACTGGATTTCGGCTCCCTTGGGAAGAAGGCGCTTGCGGCCTTTGGCGCGGCGGCGGCGGATGATATCGGCCCCGTTCTTGGTCGCCATGCGTGCACGGAATCCGAACTGGCGCTTGCGGCAGCGCTTGGATGGTTGATAAGTCCTCTTGCTCATGATATTGAAAGATGCTTCTTGTGAATTACTAGATTCAGTGCCGTCCGTCTAAGCGGCCTATGCACAACCGGACAAAAAGGATAACTATTTTGGCCGTTTTGTCAATCCGTCAGGCGATTATTTGGCGCTTTTCTTGGGTGCAACCGTGTTGTTTTTGCTATTAATGATTGATAATAAATGTATTTTATGGCTGTGAAAGCGCCCCGTTTTTAAAGGAAGAGCAATTCCGCATAGGTCGGAACGGGCCACAAGTCTGCATCCGTCAGCCCTTCCAGGGTGTCGATGGTCTTTCTCAAGTCATCCATTCCGGTCTGAATGTCTTTCGTGTTTTTCTGATTCACTGCCTGCCTCAGCATCCGCACCTGGGCGGGCAGGAGGTCCAGCAGTTCTCCGATCCGGTTGGCGCGGTCCGTCGTGGCTTTCATCCCCGCCTTGATTCCGGAAGCCTTCATCTGCGCAATGGCGGAGGTGAGCTGCGTGAGCTGTTCCGTGACGGCCGGAATATACAGGGTTTCCACCATCAGGAGGGCCGTTTCCGCCTCAATATTGATTTCCTTATGGAAGATTTCCGACTGGATTTCATGGCGGGCATGGAGTTCCACCGGGCTGACCACCTTGTATTTTTCAAAAAGCGCCCTGGCTTTGGGCGTTTCCAGTGCCGCCAGCGCCTCGATGGTGCCGGGCGTATTGGCCAGCTTGCGGCGTTCGGCCTCCTTGATCCAGGCTTCTCCGTAGCCGTCCCCGCTGAAGAGGATGCGCTTGTGCTTCTTGATGATGTTCTGAAGCAGCTTGTTGAGCGTCGTGTGGAATTCTTCCGGCTTGTCCTTGACGGGTTCCAGGATGGTGCAGATTTCATCCAGGCTTTCCGCGACGATGGTGTTGAGCACCGTCATTGGCCATGCGCAGGTTTGGGAAGAACCCACGGCCCGGAATTCAAACTTGTTGCCGGTGAAGGCGAAGGGGCTGGTGCGATTCCGGTCGGAAGTGTCCAGCGGGAACATCGGCAGCGTATCTACGCCGATGCTCATGGTTTTCACCGTGCATGCCTTCTTGGTGCCGCCTTTTTCAATCTGCTCAATGATTTCGTCCAGCAGGTCCCCCAGGAAAATGGAAATGATGGCCGGAGGAGCTTCATGGGCTCCCAGGCGGTGTTCGTTGCCGGATTTGGCGACGGAGGCGCGCAGCAGATCCGCATGTTCGTCCACGGCCTTGATCGTGGCGCAGAGCAGGGTGAGGAAGATGGCGTTTTCCTGCGGGCTGGAGCCGGGATTGAGAAGGCTGCCGTAGCCGGGGGCGGAAAGGGACCAGTTGTTGTGCTTGCCGGAGCCGTTCATTCCCGCAAAGGGCTTTTCATGGAGCAGACAGACCAGGTCGTGCTTGTTGGCTGTTTTCCTGAGCACTTCCATGACCAGCATGTTGTGGTCCACGGCCAGGTTCTGGCTTTCAAAAATGGGCGCGATTTCAAACTGTCCGGGAGCCACCTCGTTATGGCGCGTCTTGGAGGGAATGCCGAGCTTCCACAGGGCTTCGTCCACGTCCACCATGAATTCCAGCACGCGGTCCTTGATGGAGCCGAAGTAATGGTCTTCCATCTGCTGGTGCTTGGGCGGCACATTGCCGAAGAGAGTGCGGCCGCACATCATCAGGTCCGGGCGCAGGGCATAAAGCTGCTTGTCCACCAGGAAGTATTCCTGTTCCGCGCCCAGGTTGGCGGTGACGTGGATGTTTTCCGGACCGCCAAAGCAGGCCAGCAGACGCTGCGCCTGGCGGCAGACGGCGGTCATGGAGCGCAGCAGGGGAGTCTTCTTGTCCAGTGCCTGCCCCTTGTAGGAACAGAAGGCGGTGGGGATGCACAGGGTGGCTCCATTGTCCGTACGCTTGATGAAAGCGGGGCTGGTGGGGTCCCATGCCGTGTAGCCGCGGGCCTCAAACGTGGCGCGGAGACCGCCGGAGGGGAAGCTGGAGGCGTCCGGTTCCCCCTGGACCAGGCTTTTGCCGGAGAATTTGAGTTCCAGGTTGCCTTCCGGGTCCACTTCCACAAAGGAATCGTGCTTTTCAGCCGTACTGCCGTTGAGGGGCTGGAACCAGTGCGTGTAATGGCTGGCGCCCTTTTCCAAGGCCCAGGTCATCATGGCCTGGGCCACTTCATTGGCAATATCCGGGTCCAGCTTTTCATCCTTGCGGATTGTCGCCAGCAATTTTTTGTAAACGGGGCGGGGCAGGTAGCCGCGCATGGTCTCCATGTTGAAGACGTCCTGGCCGTAGATTTCCGCAATAAAGGTTGCGGCGTTGCCAACATCGGAAGGTGTGTTTGTGTGCATCTTGGTAGGGAACGCGCCAAAAGGCTCGAAATCTACCAAACCTTAAAAGAGCGTTTTTTGCAAGCCGAATCCTGCCAGTCCGTTATTTTCACCTGGAATGCCCTTCATGGCGGGGAAAACCGTTTTTCCTCCTGCCTCTTCTACTGTTCAGGCTGCATCAGACCGGGCTCCCAATGAATTGGAAGCCCGGTCCTTCTCGTCACATATCCATTGTGAAATGGGAGAAAGCAGCATGAAAAATGCCACGCCCTCCTACCACCATAAATATAGCGGATTTGGAATCCGTTTGATAAAAAACATATTTTAAAATAACTATATCTCATTATAAATCATTATGATATTGTTACTAAAACGGATATGTTTTTTATATCTGCGTTTCTGATGATGCAGGTATTTTTATATCAAACCCTTTTAATGCCAAAAATTATCATTGATGCCGGATTCCAAAGCCGTCTTTTATGGAAGCAGGACAAATCGGTTGTTCCGGATATAGGAAGCGGGAGAGGCCATTTTTCTCCGGGGAATAATTTCCCTCCTGCTGCGGACTATGTTTCCGGGGCTTTCCTTTCGGCAGTCCGGGACAGTAGTCGGCGTATAAAAGCCGGGCTCCCTTTCAAGGAAGCCCGGCTGTGCTTGCATCTGCTCTTTTTTATTAGAAGGAATAACCTACTCCGAGCATTACCCGCTGGTTCACGAAACTGTCGCGCGCCTCCACCTGGTAGCTGCCATACGCGCTCCAATTGTTCGTTACCTGGAGCCGGCCGGAAATCCCCGCCCTCACTCCCTGCCGCGCGGGCTTGCTGCCGTCCACTCCCCACCCATAGCCGTTGCTGACCAGGCGTGCATAGGTTCCCGCATTGCTCCGGTACACGTCCGGGAGATACTCCACGCTAACCGTATGGCTCCAGGGCATGCCGCCCAGCGTCAGCCCCTGGGTCAGGGAAAGGCCCACGGGAAGGGCCAGATTGCGGTAATGGCCCCGGTCAAACCGGCGGGCCATCTCTCCGCTTTCCGTAAACGCCTCCTGCACCACATCCGTGTATTCCACGCCGATATGGGGGGTGAGAACGAGGTTTTTGCCCACGGGCAGATCCCATGCGACCTTTACCGTGCCGTCCCATGCCCGGTTGGTCCATGAACCTGACGAGTTCTGGCCGCCGGAGGTCACGGAGGAAAGGCGGTTGTCGCTGCTGCTGAAGCCGGCGGCGGCAGTGATGGTCAGAGCCTGCCCCTTGTTCATGGGGAGTCTCCAGCCGGTGTAGATAAGGCCCATATTGGTGTTCTGCCGGTTGGTGGCCCGGTATTCCCGGCTGATGTTTTTGCCGGAGGTGTAGCCGTAGGCGACGCCGCCCAGCCATTGTTCTCCGAGCTTGTAGTCTCCCCCTACGGCAAAGCCGCCACCCTGGTAGTCAAACCCTTCAATGCCGCCCTTGGTTCTCTGCATTTGGAAATCTCCCAGTCCGCTGGTCCAGACATTGCTCTTGAGAGGGGAGAGGAAGCGTGCCGTATCCAGGTGTTCCAGCCCCGTGCCGGTGAATGAACGCAGAGTGGAGGCGGAAGAAAGCATGGAATTGGCTATGTTGCTCCCCTGGAGCTCCGCAATGACTCCTTCCTCAACGACACTGCCGGTGGTAAAAACAAGGGAGCCTTCCTCGTTCAGATCCCAGTTCATTTCCAGAAGGAAGTTCATTCCCTGGTCATCCCGCATGGCGACCCTGTGGTCTCCCGTTTCCTCAAGAATTCCTCCGAAAGAGGCCGCCTTGATGGTCAGTACGGTGTCTCCTGCGGCAACTCCGGAAGAAGAGGCGTACACAGTCAGCCGATCGGCGGAAACGGAACCTGCGGCCGTGATGGAGGCGGCCTCTCCGCTTAGGCTGAGATCAAGCGTAAGCGTTTTCAGGGAAACATTCCCGGAAGCGGCCAGGGAGGTACGGCGTCCCATGGCCAGTATTCCGCCTTCCTGGACGTAGTTGACCAGTTCCAGGGCCGCCCTTTGGTCCAGACGGACAGTACCGTTGTACTGGAAGGCATCCCCCGTCAGGGTGGAGGTGTAATTGGCAGCGTCTTCCGAGTCTGCATAATCCCTGCCGGAGAAGAGGATTTCCCCCTGGCAGTCCTCCCCTTTGTTGAAATGCAGGGAAGAAGCGTTCTCCTGTTCATCCTGCATGACGATGGGGTCATAAAAGGCAATTTTGCGGCCGGCCGCGGCACCCAGTTCCACCTTGTGTTTTCCATCCGCCAGAATGGCGTTGGCGATTGGGTCCGTACCGCCTGCGTACATGACATTGCTCTGGAATATGATATCGCCCCCGTCAGCCAATAAAATGATCCGGGCGTCGGCAGGACCAGTGGGGCTGCCATATTCATCTTCTATGGGTGCAGAACTGCAGATGGCGCCTCCAAAATATGTTGCCGAATTGTTTTCAAACAGGACATCTCCCTGCACGTGCTGAATGGATAATACATTATTTTCAGAGACGGAGCCCGTTTCAAAATAAATGGCGCCGCCGAAAGTACCCGCATGGTTTCCGGTGAATGATACGCTGCCCTCCACGCCGGAAATGGAAAGCATGCTTTCCGTACCATTGACAAAAATGGCGGATCCGGCATAGGAACTGTTGTTCTGGAAAAGTATATCTCCCTGAATGTTGGAAAGCTGAATAGCTGCATGTCCGCTGAATAATTCGTCGCCCCAGTTGACTTTGCAGCCTGCTGTCAGGCAGGCGCCGAAGGCATTATCCCCGGCATCGTTGTTCACGAAGCGAACGCCGCCGGCGATGGTGTCCATGATGATGGTGGCATTTCCGGTCTTCACATCATTGAAAATGCTGATGACGCCCTGGCCGGCTGAAAAGGTATTGTCCCGGACATCAATTCCTCCTCGGACATTGGTGATTTGGATTAAACTGTTGGAGCTGTTTTCCGTTTTGTTGGAGCTGTAAATAAGCAATCCCAGCCCGGATTGCGCCGCTCCGGAAGTTTTTGTGTTATTGCTGATGGATAAAGTTCCTCCGACATTGTCTATGAGAATGGTGTTATTCCCGGAAGAGTACAGAGACACCAGGGCGTCCGCCGCGTTTCCGCTGCGTTCCATCGTGTTGTTATCCAGACACACGTTTCCGCCGATATCGGTGATGGAAAATACGGAATTTCCCTGATTGTTGCTTAATTCAACGGCTCCGTATGTCCCGCCGAGATGAAGGTCGTTCAGTCGGGAAATGGACAGGGTGAATTCATTAATACGGGGATCATCGTTTTTCGAACGGAAAAGGAATTGGGCGGTTTTGTTCGTGGTATCTTCCTTGTTCAGGGTAAGATTCTGCAGGCCGTCTCCTTCAAACGAGACTTCAAATTGTTCCTGGGGAATGGAAGGATCTGCCTGGAATACGGTTGTACCATACTCCATGTCAGTACTGAGTACGTAACGGACACTTTCAGTGATGGAAACATTTTCTCCATCTGCCGGAGCGGCGGCGTCATTTGCAATAGAGGGAAGAGTTGCAAAGACATACGCCAGCAGAGTCAGGGGAAGTTTGATTTTCATAACGATGATACTTTATGCGGATTTATAATCCGGAGTATTCTGTTGAGGCAAAGCTGCGGCTTTTTTTACAGTTGGACCTGAAGCGCGTATTCCTTAGAATTAATAAGTTATTGCCAGTTGAGATAATGATGCAATATATAGGAAGTAAGTGTTTTCTGGCTTTTCAAAGTCTTGAAAAGAGGAGGAGCGGGGAAGATTCCTTCTCTCCCGCGCTTTGGAAATAATTTACCCGTAAAAGCCGGTTGGCTTCAGTTTCCCGGTAACATTTTCCAATTAAATGAAAAAGGATTCCAGTCTAAATGCTTTCCCCTTAAAAATATGGATTGACTCCGGATTATAAATCCGCAGTTCCTTTTTCCTGGTAAGGTAAGTTTATTAAAATAAACATTTAAAACAGGGTGTTATCGGGGAAAAACTGCCATGGAGGTATGATCCGGCAAGCCTTCCGGACGCAGTTTCCGGAAATTGTTTGGTCAAGCCAGGGGCGCCACTGAAATTTTCTGGCACATGGTATGGGACTGCCCTGGAGCAAGATGAAGGGTACGGGGTGAGGCATTCCCCGTTTCCACGCAAAGAAATTTGTTCCAGGAATCCGCTCCCAGGTCCGGCATGTCCGCCGCACCCTGCTGGCCAGGGTTCCAGACGATGACGGAAGAGGCATGCTCCCGCTCCACCGTGATGGAACGGTTCATGACCGGATCTTCCAGAATAATTTTTCCCGTGTGGTCCGGACAGTCGTACACGCGGTCCAGGCAGCCCAGGGGCGCCAGGGGGCGTTCCCCGTGTTTTATGGGCTGGGCGGCATATTCCCGGAAGGGAACATTTTCCAGGCCCAGAACGCGGCATTTGGTCAGGTTGCCGACGGCAAAATAGTTATGGAAGGCTTCGGTGAGCTTGCAGGGGAGCCTGCGGACGGTGGTCTCCAGCTTCATGGCCAGAGATGAACCCAGCGTCAGGCGCAGAATGGCGGCGGGCTGTCCGGCGTCATCCGGATACAGGGCCAGGGAAAGAAGAAGATTGCCCCGCATATCCGTTTCCTGATGATGGAGGCGCCACTCGGAAGTGCGGGCAATGCCGTGGGCAGGGCCGTTTTCCGCTACTCCGAACCAGGGCCAGCAGACGGGAATACCGCCGCGGATAGCTTTTCCGCGGGAAAAGACCGCCTTTGGGGAAAGAAACAGGCATTCCTGCTGGCCCGCAGGCTTCCAGGAAACGAGGTGGGCTCCCTGCAAGCAGAGGGATGCCGCGCAGAACGGCGTTTCCACGTCCAGAAAGGTCAGCCCCTGGTCTGTAACGCGTTCGGAAATCATGGCTGCAGTCGTTCAATCGCCCATGAACCGTCTTCCTGCCGCGTGTACATGAAGCGGTCGTGAACGCGGCCTGGGCCGCCCTGCCAGAATTCGAAGGCTTCCGGAATGATCCTGAAGCCGCCCCAGAAGGAGGGCAGAGGAATTTCTCCCTTGGAGAATTTGTTTTTCAGTTCCATGAGTTTCATTTCCAGCAGTTTTCTTCCGGAAATGACGGAACTTTGCTGGGAAACCCATGCTCCCAGTTGTGATTCCTTGGGGCGGGAAAGGAAGTATTTCAGGGATTCCGTGCGGGAAACCTTGACGGCTTTTCCGTAAATAATGACCTGCCGTTCCAGCATGACCCAGGGGAGCATCATGCAGACCTGGGGATTTTCCTCAATGTCGCGGGCCTTATGGCTGCCGTAGTTGGTAAAAAACACGAACCCGGTTTCGTCAAAGTACTTGAGGAGCACCGTGCGCAGGGAAGGGCGCGCCTGAGCGTTGGCCGTGGCCAGGGAAAAGGCGTTGGGTTCCGGGATGCCCGCTTTCAGAGCCTGGTCAAACCAGGTTTGGAATTGTTCAAAGGGATTGGCCGCCAGATCCTTCCTGTGCAGCTGGCCCTTGAGGTATTCTTCTCTGAAATTGGACAGGTCCATGATATGGGGAAAGTAATGGTTTTATTCCACGCTGAAATCCAGCCCCAGATCCAGCGATGGAGCGGAATGGGTGACGTAGCCCACGGAAACGAAGTCCACGCCGGATTCCGCAATGGCCGCCACCGTGTCCAGATTGACGCCGCCGCTGGCTTCCAGCAGGGGGGTGGAGCGGTCCCCGCGCAGGGCGACGGCTTTTCTGAGCGTTTCCGGCGTCATGTTGTCCAGCAGAATGTGGTCCACGCCTTCCAGCTTGAGGAAGGATTCCACCTGTTCCAAGGTATCCGCCTCCAGCTGGATTTCCACGCCGGGCTTTTCCGCGCGGAGGGTGTTGATGCACTTTTGGAGATGTTCTGTATTGCCGTCCGTCATCAGGTGGTTGTCCTTCACCATGGCCCGGTCGTAAAGTCCCATGCGGTGGTTGGTGCCGCCGCCGTGGGCCACGGCGGCTTTTTCCAGAAGGCGGTAGCCGGGCGTCGTTTTGCGGGTGTCCAGAATGCGGGCGCTGGTGTGGGAGACGGCCTTTACGTATTTCCGGGTGAGGGAAGCCACACCGGAAAGGCGCTGGATGAAGTTCAGGGCCGTGCGCTCCGCACCCAGAATGGACCGGGCGGACCCTTCAATGAGCATGATTACGGCGCCGGGCGCCACGGCTTCCCCGTCGTGCAGGTATACTTCCACCTTCAGGCTGGGGTCCACCTTGCGGAATACTTCCGCCGCCACGTTGACGCCGGACAGAACGCCTTTCTTGCGGGGCGTCAGGATGGCCCTGGCCGTCAGGTGTTCGGGAACGAAATAAGTGGAGGTTACGTCGCCGGGGCCGAAGTCTTCGGCTAGCGCCATGTCGATCAGCGCGGCGACGTTGTCGGATACGTTTTCTGCGGGCATGAACGGGAAATGTTGCTTAATATTCGCGGTTGAGAAGGTAATTCGCTATTTCCACCAGGCGCGTGCGGCGTTCTTCCGGGAAAATCATCAGGGCGTCCAGTGCGGCCTGGGTACGGCACTTGGCTTCGGAACGGGCTCCTTCCAGGCCGATCAGGGCCGGACAGGTGGATTTCTGGGAGTTCACGTCCTTGCCCGCCGTTTTGCCGAGCTTTTCCGTGGAGGCGGTCAGGTCCAGAATATCGTCGATCACCTGGAAAGCCAGGCCCAGGTTGTAGCCGAAGTCCGTGACGGCTTCCAGCTGTGCTTCCGTAGCGTCGGCAGACATGGCTCCGAACCGGAGGGCGGTGGTTACTAGGGCAGCCGTCTTGCCTTCATATACGGCGCGTACTTCCGGCTCGGAAAGCTTCTTGTGCTCCCCTTCCAGGTCCAGTACCTGGCCGCCGATGAGCATCTTGCTGCCGCCGGTGGCCGCCAGTTCCGCCACGTAGTCCCGGACGGTGTAGCGTTCCGTATCGTCCACCCGGGCGATGACGGCAAAGGCTTCCGTCAGCAGGGCATCTCCGGTCAGGATGGCGATGCCTTCTCCGAATGTCTTGTGGCTGGTGGGCTTGCCCCGGCGCAGGTCGTCATTGTCCATGGCGGGCAGGTCGTCGTGAATGAGGGAATACGTATGCATCATTTCCACCGCGCAGGCAGGGATCAGAGCGTTGACGGCCAGGCCGCCGCAGGCTTCCGCCGCAGCCAGGCAAAGCACCGGACGCATTCTCTTGCCGCCCGCAAACATGCTGTAGCGCATGGCTTTGTGGATGGTTTTCGGGCTTTCGTCCTCGGCGGGAAGGAGCCTGTCCAGCGCCGCGTCGATCAGGGCGCACTGTTCGGTAATGTAATCTTTCAGGGATTGTTCACACATGGCGTTATGAAATGGGTACGGGGTGGGATTTGTCTTGATTCAGCGGTTGATTAAAAGTTCTGCAATCTGCACGGCGTTCAGGGCCGCGCCTTTGCGCACCTGGTCACCTACGACCCACAGGGCCAGGGCGTTGTCGACGGCCATGTCCCTCCGCATGCGGCCCACGTAGCAGGTGTCGCCGTTGGTGCTGTCCAAGGGAGTGGGCCACAGGCCTTCCGCAGGATTGTCCATCAGGGCCACGCCGGGCTTGCCTTCATAGGCCTGGCGGGCCTTTTCCAGGTCTACGGGCTGTTCAAACTGGGCGGTGACAGAGATGGAATGGGAGCGGTACACGGGAACACGGACGCAGGTACAGGTAACCTTGAGTTCCGGCAGGGAAAGAATTTTGCGGCCTTCATTGAGCATTTTCAGCTCTTCCTTGGTGTAGCCGGTGTCCGTGAAGGAGTCGATCTGCGGCAACAGGTTGAAGGCAATCTGGTGCGGATAAACATTCTTGACCACAGGGTGGCCGTCCACCACGGCGCGCACCTGGGACTCCAGTTCCGCGATGCCGTGCTGCCCGCTGCCGGAAACCGCCTGGTAGCTGGACGCAATGACGGTTTTCAACCCGAACTTCTGATGAAGGGGGAACAGGGCCATCAGCGTGATGATGGTGGTGCAGTTGGGATTGGCGATGATGTTGCGCGGATGGTTGAACGCGGCGTCCGGATTGATTTCCGGCACGACGAGGGGAACGTCCGGTTCCTGGCGGAACGCGGAAGAATTGTCGATAACCACGCAGCCTGCCGCCGCCGCAATGGGGGCGAACTTCAGGGAAATGCCGCCGCCCGCGCTGAACAGGGCAATATCTACGCCTTCAAAGGATTTCTCCGTCAATTCTTCCACAGTCAGCATTTCCCCGCGGAAAGCTACCTGTTTACCCGCGGAACGGGCGGAGGCCAGAAGCTTCAGGGAGCCGACGGGAAAGTTGCGGGTTTCCAGGCAGGACAGGATCTCGACGCCCACCGCTCCGGTGGCGCCAACGATGGCAACATGGGGTGCTTGGTTCATGATTGTGTCAGAAAATGGCGGAATCCGTTCCGCATGCGGACTATTGTAAGGGTTTTGGGAGGGAAAGCAATACGGGATCAGGTGGCAGGAAACTGCGTCCGGAACCGTAAAATTAAAAAATCCTGTTAACTATTAACTGTTAATTATTAACTATTAATTCTACTTAACCCACTTGCCCGCGCCTTCCGGCAGGCGTCCGTTGGAAACGGGAGCGTAGCGGGTGGATTCCATATTGCCCCAGAGAGGAACGCCTACGATGCGCTTCCACCAGCCGGACATGCTGGCCCCCGTGTAGCAGCCGAAGCTGCGGCAATCGGACTGCGGGGAAAAAATATCCCGGCGGATGCGGTTCAAGTCCGTTTCATGAATCCATTCCGTGGAAACGGCCATGATGTTGTTGCCGTAATCCAGCATCCAGGCAAAGCAGTTGGAGTGGCCGAAGTAGTAGAAGGATTCCACTTTGTCCCCCTGGAAGCGGGGAGAGGAATTCAGGGCGCGGATGGCCTGGTCCGCGGTATTCACCCAGACAAGTTTGGTTTTGTATTTGGCGGCCAGATCGGAAATCCACTTCGTGTAGGGTTTTCCGTCCTCCTTGCCGCGCGTCACATAACCCGGACGGTACACGATCCACGTGATTCTGGCCCCGGGGTCCGCCTGCTGGATCTGGGCGATGCGGACGGTGGACGCCCGGACGAAGTTGGCCCACCAGTTGTCGTGCCTGTCCGGCTGTATTCTCAGTCCTTCCCATTGTTTCAGGGCCGGACCGCCGCACATGACAACGTGGACGGCGCGGGACATTCCCGTACCGCCCAGCACCAGCGCCAGGGCAAGAAGAAGGCGTGAAAACATGTTCGCAACCCTACATTCGCTCTCCTTGCCTGTCAACCCGGAGGAACGTTTTTTCAGGGAACAGACACATATGGGTTCCCGTGGGATGATTTCCGCTTCCCTTTAACAATTCACCACATTCACGGCCAGGCCGCCCTGGGCCGTCTCCTTGTATTTGGACTGCATGTCCCGTCCCGTGTCCAGCATGGTGCGGATGACCTTGTCCAATGGAACGAAGTGCGCGCCGGTGCCTCCCATGGCGATGCGGGCGGCGTTGATGGCCTTGATGGCTGCGATGGCGTTGCGCTCAATGCAGGGAATCTGAACGAGCCCCGCAATCGGGTCGCAGGTAAGGCCCAGGTTGTGCTCCATGCCTATTTCCGCGGCGTTTTCCACCTGATGGGGCGTCCCGCCCAGGTATTCCGCCAGTGCGGCCGCAGCCATGGAGCAGGCCACGCCCACTTCCCCCTGGCAGCCTACGTCCGCGCCGGAAATGGAGGCGTTTTTCTTGTAAAGGATGGCGATTCCCCCTGCGGTGAGCAGGAAGCGGTGAATGGCGTCCGGATACGGGGAAACGCAGAATTTGGTGGCGTAATTGAGCACGGCGGGGACGATCCCCGCCGCACCGTTGGTAGGAGCGGTGACGATGCGCCCGCCCGCGGCGTTTTCCTCGCTCACGGCAATGGCGTACAGATTGATCCAGTCCATGATGGAGAGAGGGTCTTTCAGGGCCGACTCCCCGTGGACGAGCAGGGACTTGCGCAGGCTCTTGGCGCGTCGCGGTACTTGCAGCACGCCGGGCAGGTTGCCGCGCGCGCTCATGCCGCTGGCGATGGACTGCTTCATCGTTGTCCAGATCAGGTCCAGCCGTTCGCGCACGTCGCGCTCCGGAAGAAGGGCGCATTCATTGGCCATCACGATGGAAGAAAGGGGGCAGTGGCGTTCGTCCGCCATGCGCAGCAATTCCTCCGCGGATTCGTAGGGGAGGGGAAACGGTTCCCGGTCCGGTTCCGCCGGATGCAGCAGTTCCTGCTCGGAGGCGACAAAGCCGCCGCCTGTGGAATAAAACACGGCGTCTTCCACCGGGGCTCCGTCCTTGTCGACGGCTGTGAAAAGCATCCCGTTCGGGTGGAGCTTCAGGGGCTGATAATGGGAAAGGTCCAGGTCGCGGGAGGGGGAAAAACGGATGGTCTTGTCTTCCGTAACGGACAGGGTTTCCTGCTGGTGCAGGCGCGCTATCATTCCGGGAATGTCGCGCGGTACGACGGTCTGGGGTTCTTCCCCCAGCAGGCCCAGCATGATGGCGGTGTCCGTTCCGTGGCCGTGTCCGGTGGCGGCCAGGGAGCCGTAGCATTCGCAGCGGATGCCTTCTATTTCCGGCAGATGGGGGGAGGAGCGCAGTTGTTCCAGAAAACGGTGCGCCGCCCGCATGGGACCTACCGTGTGGGAGGAGGAGGGGCCTATCCCGATGCTGAAAAGCTCAAAAATGCTGTAGTGGTGCATGTCCGTTCTTCCTGTGACGGAGAAAGGCCGGTATTCCCGCGGGAACCCGGCCCTTTCCGAAAGTTTGTTCCCTTACATGCCCAGCAGGTAGCGTTCCGCCTCAATGGCGGCGGCGCAACCCATGCCGGCGGAGGAAATGGCCTGGCGGTAGTGGGGGTCCGCCACGTCGCCCGCGGCGAAAAGGCCCGGCGTCCTGGTGGACATGAGGCCGGGTTCCCGGACGATGTAGCCGGACTGGTCCCTATCCACCAGATCACCCAGGAAAGAGGTGTTCGGCGTATGGCCGATGGCCATGAATACGCATTTGACGGCCAGTTCCGTTTCCTCTCCGGTGACGAGATTTTTCAGCATGACGGCTTCCAGTTCCCCCTTGTCGTCCGTCTTGTAAGCTGCGATGGTGGAATTCCAGAGCGGAAAAATCTTTTCGTTCGCCAGCGTGCGTTCCGCCATGATTTTGGAGGCCCGGAGGGTATCGCGGCGGTGAATCAGATAAACCCTGGAAGCGAAGCGGGTCAGGAATGCGGCTTCTTCACACGCGCTGTCTCCTCCGCCAACCACGCAAACAGGAACGTCTCGGTAAAAGGCGCCGTCGCAGGTGGCGCAGGCCGTCAGCCCGTGGCCTATCAGCCCTTCTTCCCCCGGAATGCCCAGATAGCGGGCGGATGCCCCGGTAGCGACGATGATGCTGCGGGCCTCGTAATTCTGGCCGCTGGTCTTGACGGTGAACAGTCCGGTGGCTTCATCCTTGATGACGCTTTTTACATCTTCGTAAGCAAAGCGCGTACCAAACTTTTCCGCCTGCTGCTGCATCAGGAACATGAGGTCCGGCCCCATGATGCCGTCCGGAAAGCCGGGGAAATTCTCCACTTCCGTGGTGGTAGTCAACTGCCCTCCTATCTGGGAGCCCGTAATCAGGAGGGGGGAGAGATTGGCCCTGGCGGTGTAGATGGCCGCAGTGTAGCCCGCGCAGCCCGCGCCGATGATAATGACTTGTTCGCTCATAATGTGTGCAAGTGTTCGCCATGGATGATAGGGACCGGCGGCTCGTTTTGCGAGTAGATTTTGCGCTATGCCGCATCAGGGGATTCATCGGCGCCCTTCCGGCTTTTTCCTGGCGCTGGCCGGCGTGGTAAAAAGCCGTTTGCAGGTATCCTGGGCAATCGTTTGCAGTGTTTTGGCCCTGGCCTGCGGAATATTGCACAGACGGACCCCTTTCAGCGTCAGTTTGCCCGGCAGCCCCACCGGAGACTTGCCGAACAGGGTGCAGTACATCACGCATGCCGTCAGGTAGCTTCCCTGTTCGGAAGGATGCTGTCCGTCCTCCAGATAAAGCTTGATCTCCGGATGGCGTCTGGAGCAATTCTCCCAGGCGATGCCTACGGGTGCCAGGGCTGCCTTCTCCTGCCGGGCGAGCTTCAGATAAGTATCCCGCAGGGCCTGCTGTTCCCCTTTGTCGGGGATGTTGGAAGCGCCTTTCCTTCCCCATGTCAGGAACAGCACGGGAGTGCCGTTTTCAGACCGGACTTGCGAGCACAGTTTTTTTCCGAACTCCAGAGTCCGTTCCGGCGCAATGACAGGCGTGGCGCTCTGATCCTGAAGGACGACGAAATCCCAGGAATTCCCCGTTAATTTCTTTCTGGCTTCTTCATCGTTCCAATGGGAACTGAAGGAAGCCGCCGGAGCTGCATGGATATGCACGTCCGCCTGGAGTCCCCTGATGTCAGCCATAGCCATGACCATGGCGGGCATCCGGTTGAAAAAGGTGTAACTGTTGCCTATGAAAAGGATTCTGGCTCCTTTGCGCGCCGGGGTGCATACGGGCCACGATTCTTCATGGGCGGGAAGATTCTGGGCCTGAACGCAGAAGGTGCAGATGATCCACAGTCCGGAGAGGAGGAAAAATTTCATGGGTTGGTAGAAATGTGGAGGGAATGATTGAACAGCAGGAGGACAGCAAGCTTAATTCCGTCGTTCCGGAAAGTTTTTGTGCAGAGAATATCGCCGCTTGCTGCCAAGTAAATAATTATATGGTCTTTTTTTCTTAACGCCAATTATTTAAAAATATGTTGGAAGGCCGTAGCTGCGTGTGGAAAACAAACGGATTGAGCGGACCAATGCTACATCATGACTTAGAGAAACATCGGGCAAGACTTGCCGGGATTTGCCGGATATGCTTGGATGCAGGGCATGAAGCCTGAAACCTTGACCAAGCGCCGTGTGACGGGAGTGGATGATCCCCTGTTTGTGGAATCTCTGGATATCTACCGGACTAGCTTTCCGCTTCATGAGCAGCGGCGGATTCAGGATTTTCCGCTGGCGTTTGAGGACCCGGGTTTTTATTATGAAGCGTTTTTGGATGAAGCGGGCCGGGTGGCTGCCATTCTGGTGACCTGGCGGCGGGAGGAATTCGTGTATCTGGAATATTTCGCCGTGAGTGCCTCGCTGCGCGGCCAGGGAGCGGGACAAAGGATTCTGGAGGAGCTGCGTGACACCTTCCCGCACAAGGTCATTTTGGAAATTGACCCTCCGGAGGACGAGATTTCACGGCGCCGACTGGGGTTTTATCAGCGCCATGGTTTTGTACCCAACCCCCAGTTCGACTACATCCATCCTCCCTATACGGCGGAAGGGGAATCTTATCCCCTGCTGTTGATGACGCATGAGAAAACGCTGGATGCGGACGTTTACCAAACCTTCGTGCAGTTCCACCATGAATGGGTGGTGCGGAGGTTCTATCACGTCAGCTCCAGGCCTGAGTGACGGTTTCCCGGTCTTCAGGCGCGAGTTTTTGGGCGAGCCGGTCCTTCATGCGGAGTCCATATTCCGGAATACTCCATGAATGAAGCGGCTGGACGGCGGAATTCGTGAACTGCCAGGACGGAACGGGAATGACTACATCCAGCACCTCCCCGGCCCTGCCGGGCATGGCAGCCAGCACGCGGGCCACCGTGGAGGAAAGTTCCGCATGCTCATCCAGAATGTCCAGCAGCCAGTTGCAGCCCAGTTCGGTCGGAATGGCCTCCGTCCCTTCCAGGAGTTCCGCAAGGCGGTCCGGAGAAAGTTTTTTGGAAATGGATGCCAGATAAGGGGCGAACCGCAGATCCCCCAGACTCATCAGGGCGTCCAGCGCCGGGGACATGCCGGCCTGTCCCGGAAGGGGAGCGGCGCAAATGATATCCGCCAGTCCGGCGATCCCCGGGAAGCGTTCTTCACGTTCCGGAGCCGCAAGCGTATAAATCAGGAAGGCAGCCTGGCGGCGAATGTCCGCCAGTTCGTCCGTCATCGCAAAGGGGAGCAGGGCGCGCCATCCGTCGCCTTTGCGCTGCCGGATGAAGGCCGCAAGTTGAAGGGCGCACTTCTTTCTGGCGTCCGGGGCGCAGCAGGATTGGAAGGTGCGGTAAATTTCAATGCCTTCCGCCTGCCTGTTTTTTTCATTACAGGTGACCAGGCCGTAGGCGATCATGGCCAGGGGCCACTGGTCAGGGCCTATTTCGTCCCTGCGGGAGGGATCCATGACGAGCGCGGCAAGCCGCTTGATTTCCGACAAAGAACTGGTTTGATCCTGAAAAAGGCCCATGCCCGCATGATAGCCTCCGGCGTGGGGCTGCCAAGGAAAAAAGCCGCCGCACCGCCATGGAGTATGCCAGCGGAACCGTTCGTCCTCCCTGCTTCGTGAAAATCGTTATGGGGGGGAGATTCTTGACAGGTTGTCCGTGACGATTGCGGCTAGTCGGCATTCCTCCATCCGGAGCGCTTGCGCCGCAGCCCGGTAAAGGTCCGGCAGGGCCTCCGGATGTTCGTCCGATTCCAGCGCCAGACGGTACAGGGGAACGGATGTAAAAATATCCGCACGCTCCATTTCCCGGGGGCCGATGGACAGCAGCCAATCCTCGGAAGGCAGGTCGGACGCCGGATTCAGCGCCCCGTTCCAGCCGTGCAGGATGGCTTTCAGGCGGGGGTATTCTCTCAGCATTTCGGCCAGACTTCCCCAGGCGCGGCAGCAATGCAGGGCAACAGGGCGGTTCATCTGCGCGGCCATGTCCAGATGCACGCGTAGCGCGTCTTTTTGCACTTTCATGTCCGGAATGCCGCGGCGGCATTTGTCCAGGCCGGTTTCCCCTACTCCCGCCTTGGGGAAACGGTGCAGGAATTCTTCCAGAAGGCGCATGTCCCGGCGCCATGCGGCCGAATCAAGAAACCACGGATGAATGCCGAAAAACGGGGTGACGTTTACGTCCCGTTCCGCCAGCAGCGCCGTCTGTTCCCAGTCCGCCGGGGACGTTCCGCAGACGAAGCGGAGGCCGGCGCCGGAAGCGGCGGGAGAGGGATGGGTATGTGCGTCCGGCAGATCCATGATATCAGTGGGACAACGGACCTCCGTTCCCGGTTTCGATAATGTCAAAGCTCAGCTTGGCCAGCCGCACGGCGGCGGCTCCCGTTTCCTCCTCGTCGTGAATGACGTTGACGACTCCGGCGTGATGCAGGGAAGCCACTTCCGAGCGGAATTTGGCGCGGGCAATCACAGTGATATCGGGATTGGCATTCTTGATCTGCATGTAGGTGGACAGGGCCGGATTCGGGTCCGGGAAAGTGAAGGCGATCAGGCGCGCCGTCCGGATGCTCGCCAGCTCCATGGTGATCTGGTGCTGGATGTCCCCCAGAAAAGCCAGATGGCCGCCGTTGAGCAGGGATTTGACGGTATCCGCGTTCAAGTCAATGATAATGCAGGGGATGCCGTACCGGCCCAGGCTTTCGTGCATTTTTCTGCCCACAGGGCCATAGCCGCAGATGACGGCATGGTCCTTGATGCCGGATACGCGCGTAATCAGGGTTTCCACGCTCATGCGTTCATTCTTCAGCTTCAGGCCGGGAATGCGCACCAGCAGGGGGGTAAGGCGGCGTGCCGCCTTCATCAGCAGGGGCGTCATGCCCATGGAAACGGCAGCAATGGCGTACACGTTGGTCGTCACCAGGGCGGGAATGGGGGTGATCTCCTGCATGAAAGGAATCAGCACCAGGGAGAATTCCCCCACGTTGGTCAGGGCCGTGGAAGCCATGATGCCCATGCGCCCCGGAATTTTCAGGAAATGCGCCGCCACAAGGCAGGCCACGAATTTGACGGCGAGAACGAAGGTGGCGAAAACGACTACGTTGCCGATGTGTTCCCACAGGTCGTTAATATCGATCAGCAGTCCTGCGGAAACGAAGAAAATGGTGAGGAAAAGGTCCTTGAACGGAAGCACTTCGCTGAGAACCCGGTGGCTGTAATAGGAGCCGCTGACGAAAAGTCCGGCGGTGAACGCTCCCAGCTCAATGCTCAATCCCAGCAGGCTGGCGAGCATGGCGATGCCGGAGCAGATGGCGAACACCATCAGGGTGAACAACTCCCGGCTTTTTGTGCGGGCCACGGCCAGCATAACGCGCGGAAGCAGATAGCGGCCGATCAGCCATGCGGCGGCCAGGAAGATTACGCCTCTCAGTACGGCGGCTCCTATGTTGAACGCCGTTTCCCAGGAATCGCGGGAGGTCCCGAATATCTGGGGCATGATGGCCACGAGCATGATGGCAGCAATATCCTGGAACAGCGCGATTCCCAGCGCCATCCTGGCTCCGGAAGTGCCGCTCAGCCCGAATTCCTGGAATGATTTCAGGGCTACCGCCGTGGAGGACAGCCCCATGATGGCCCCCACCGTCAGGGAATGGCTTAGATCCATGCCCGTCACGTAATGCAGGCCCAGCCCGAAGACAGCCGTGCAGAGGAACATCTGGAGGCCGCCGCCCAGCAGAGCCGTTTTCCGCAGGTGCTTGAGTTCGTCCAGGGAAAATTCCAGTCCCAGCGTGAACATGAGCAGGATGATGCCTACTTCCGAGAGAGCCTGGATGCTGACGTCGGAATTGGGAATGTGGTCCAGAATGCCGCAGTTGGCCAGAATGACGCCGCAGATGAAGTAGCCCGCCATCAGGGACTGCCGGAAATGGGCCAGAATCAGGGCGATCGCGATGATCCCCATGAACACGACGGTCAGCAGCGTGAAAAAGGGCGGGGCTGCATTCGGTTCCGCGGAAGCCAGTACAGAAAGGAGCATCATGGGCGGACGGAAAAAGGACTCAGGGAATGGTGATCAGGCTGACCTCCGGCGGGCAGTTGAAACGTCCCGGCCCCACATACCCTATACCGGGAGTGACAAAAACGGATTTCTTCCCGTAAGGATAAAACCCGGAAGCCATGGTTTCCCCTTCCATCATCAGCAGGGGAGAGGAAAAAAAGGGAAGCCTGATCTGTCCTCCGTGCGTATGGCCGGAAAGCATCAGGTTCCAGTGGTAGCGGTCCAGCAGTTCCCTTCCCTTGGGGTTGTGGCACAGGACGATGGTCGGCATGGGGGAATCCCCCCCCGGTTCCGCCGGAGTCATGCATTTGTCCGGAAAGCAGTCCCCCTCCCGTACGTCTCCCAGCCCCGCCAGCTTGAACTCGGCATTCCCGAGTCTGGGAACGGTGATGAAGGAAGCGGAATTCCTCAGCAGCGTGAAGCCTCCCTCCTTCAGGATACGTTCCACATTGCCGGACAGGGCCATGTCATGGTTGCCCAGGCAGGCGTAGGACGGAGCGATGGAGGAAAGCTTCTGAAACTGTCTGATGTAGTCTCCTGCATGGGTGGCTCTCTGGTAATCCGTGTAAAGGTCTCCCAGAAATACGATCATGTCCGGTTTGGCTTTCCCCGCCATCTGCACCGCCTCTTCCAGCAGGGGAAGGCTCGTGTGTACGTCCGACAGGACCAGGATGCGCAGGCCGGAAAGGCCGGGCAGGCATCCGGCCGGGGCCTGCGTTTCACGGAATTTCAGAGTGTTGGCCTCCCACTGCATGTAGGAAAGGAGCAGAGACCCCAGAAGAACGGCTGCGGCGGCCAGGTAAAGGAACTTGCGGAGCAGGGAACGTTTTTTGGAGGGGGCGGGAGCGGCAGTCATGAATGAATGGGATTGAGTATAGCCAGTTCCGGGGAAGTGAAAAGTCCGTTATGGCGTACGAGTTCGTTGTCCAGGTAAATGTCTCCGCCTCCGGCCTCTTCCGTCTGGATGCAGACCATGTCCCAGTGGATTCGGGACTGGTTGCCGTTGTCTGCCACATGGTAGGCCTGTCCCGGCGTCAGGTGGAAGGAACCGGATATCTTTTCGTCAAAAAGAATGTTCCGCATCGGTTTGGTAATGGCCGGATTGACTCCGAAGGCGAATTCCCCCAGACGGCGCGCTCCGGAATCCGTATCCAGAATGGCGTTGAGCTGCGCGGTTTTGTCTCCGGCCTCCGCGTGAACAATCAGGCCATCTTCCAATGTCAGGCGGATGGAATCGAATGGAATGCCCTGGAACAGGGAGGGAACGTTGAAGGAAATGTGTCCGTTGGCGCTGTCGATGACGGGGGCCGTAAACACTTCCCCGTCCGGCAGGTTGCACTCCCCGGCGCAGGGAATGGCATTCAGTCCCTTGATGGAAAAGGCAATCTCCGTGTCCGGCCCCGTAATGCGGATCTGGTCGGCGGCTTCCATCATCTCCGCCAGCCGTTTCATGGCGGGGCGCAGGGCGCCATAATTCATCAGGCAGGTGTGGAAATAAAAATCCTCAAACTCTTCCGTGCTCATGGCCGCCTGCTGGGCCAAGCCTTCCGACGGCCAGCGCAGCCCGCACCAGCGTGTGTGGCGGATACGTCTTTGGGACACGGGATTCAGAGCCTTCATGGCTGTGGCCATGTTCTTCTGGGGAACGGAGGAAAATTCAAACGCGTTTCCGCCTCCGCGAATTTCTATATAGGCGTCCATGTCCTCCATTTCCGCCATGCGGTGGCGGGCGATGGCTTCATACTGTTCCTCCACGGCTCCGGAAAGCATCTCCCGGTTCAGGCGCGTCTGGTTCAGGCGCAGAAAGGGGAGGGCGCCTGCAGCGCGCACTTCCCGGATGAGGGCCACTCCCATTTCTTCCGGAATATCCGTCAATTCCAGAAGAACCCGGTCACCCGGCCGCAGGGCGGTGGAATACCCCGCAAGCTGGGCCGCCAATTCCTGAAAACGAGTGTCTCTCATGCCTTTATTAGGTGAATACGCCGGGCTTTTTGTCAAGCCGGAGGCTTGCCACGGGCAAAAATCTGTGGTTTCATCCCCCGGATGTCCAGATTGCCCAAATTAGGAATACTCGGTTCCGGTTCCGGCTCCAATTGCCAGTCCATTCATGACGCCATCCGCTCCGGCGTCCTCAAGGCGGAAATAGCCGTGGTGATGTCCGACAACCCGGACGCCTACATTCTGGAACGAGCCCGTTCCTGGGGCGTTCCGGCGGAAGTGATCGACTGCGCGGGCTTCAAGACCAAATTCCCGGAGGAATCCCAGGCCGCCGTTGCCGCGCGCCTGAAGGAATACGGCGTGGACTGCGTGTGCCTGGCCGGCTTCATGCGGCTGGTAAAATCCCCCCTGCTGCAGGCGTTCCCCTCCCGCATCGTCAATATTCATCCTTCTCTCCTGCCCGCGTTCCCAGGATTGCACGCCTGGGAACAGGCCGTCCAGGCAGGTGCGGAGGAAAGCGGCTGCACCGTGCATTATGTGGACGGCGGGATGGACACGGGCCCCATCCTCGGGCAGGCCCGCGTGCCCGTATTGTCCGGAGATACGCCGGAAAGCCTGCATGCCCGCATTCAGGCGGAGGAGCACAGGCTTTATCCCGCCATGATTGCCCGGGTTCTGGAGACTTTGGAGTAATGCGGCCGCGGAGAAACGCGCTTTTCCGGAACTGATGACAGGATGACTTATTCTCTTGTCTTGTTCTGTGAACGGAATCCGTTAAAAAGGAGTCCTCTTTTCAAGTAAAGGATAAAAACAACCATGAAGATGAAACCTTCCATCGCCCTGTTTGCCGCTTCCGCCCTTCTGGCGGGTATGGCCGGCGCACAAGACAAGGCTGCTGAAGCTCCGGCAGCCGATCAACCCAAACAAGAGAAAGAAATTACTGTGTCTCCTGAACAGATGAAAAAGGACCTGGGCTATTTCCTGGGCTTCCAAAGCGGCCAGCAGCTTGGCTCCGTTCCCACCCTCACCTTTGACGATCTGGACCAGGAATCCTTCCTGCAGGGCATCAAGGACGGCATGGTTCGCAAGCCCGCCAAGGACCAGGACCAGCTGAAGCCTGCTCTGGACGCGTTCCAGAAGCAGATTGACGAGCGCATTGCCGCCAAGGCCAAATCCAATCTGGAAGCCAGCAAGAAATTCATGGAGGAAAACGGCAAGAAGGAAGGTGTGGTAACCACGAAATCCGGCCTCCAGTATAAGGTGGAAAAGAAGGGAGGCGACGAAAAATTTGACAAGAAGAAGTTCAAGAATCCCATGTTCAAGGTGAAGTACAAGGGCACGCTGCTGGACGGCACCGTGTTTGACGACACCAAGGGACAGTCCGTGGAGCTTCCCCTCCAGGTCATTCCCGGCTTTGCAGAAGCCCTGACTACGATGCCCGTTGGCTCCAAGTGGATTGTTTACATCCCTTCCGAGCTGGCCTATGGGGAAAACACTCCCGGCGCACCGATTGAACCCAATTCTCCCCTTATTTTTGAACTGGAATTGGATGGCATCTCGGAAGCCCCGGCTCCCCAGGGCGGTCCCATGAGCATTTCTCCCGAACAGCTTCAGGAAATGCTCAAGCAGAGCGGAGCCCAATAATAAAATGTTTCAATTTTTCAGGCCGTTCCTTCGGGAACGGCTTTTTTTGTGTCTTCACCAAGATGATTTAAGTGTTGCTGCGTTCTCCGGATTGCGAATTCCCTTTATTTTGTTTATTTATATAAATATATAATAATCATTAATTTATGTAATTTGTAAATGTTATATATAATATTTTAAAATGATTTGATCAATTTTCTATATTTTCATGAAGTATTCATGGAGAACCTTTAAGAAAAATAGTCTTGCCAACGGATTCGCAATCCGGTTATTACTGAGGGCAACATTATTGTGATATGAGACTTCATCTTCCTCCTCGTCTGCGTTTTGCTCTTATTGCTTCTCTGATTTCTTTTACCGGGTTTTCTTCATTTTCTGCACGGGCAGCTACTTCCGCCGATTTTTGGCAGGCTCCCGCCTTTGGCGGCACGGAATTCACATGGACGGGCGGTGGCGGTGATAATGCCTTGGGTACGGCGGGTAATTGGGCGGGAGATGCCGCTCCGGCCCGGCCTGGTGACACGGGGCCTCATCTTATTTTTAACAATGTGGATGTTAACGTTACGGGCGCACCCCCCTCTACTTCTGACCAGGGGGGAATCTCCGTTACGGATGACAGCAATGTAACGGTGGGCTTGGGGCCGTACGCGGGAAGCATTTTTGTGGGAAGCGGTTCAACCCTTTCCACATCATTTGGAACCCAGATCAAGAATAGTGAAGCGGAGGGCCATGCCAATGTGTATGTGGAAGGTACATTGAACCTGACGACACCGAGCGGCAACCTTAATCTTGATAATGGTCCCGGTGCGGGCAACCATTACTGGCACATCGGCCTCAACGGCCTCGTCAATCTGGCAAATACGTCCACGGTTACTAAAAACGGAAAAACGTGGAATGTGGAAGTGGTGGTTGCAAACAGCATGGAAGATACGTCCCTGACCAACCGCACGCTGACCACGGACATGGTGCTGACCCGCAAATTCATGACGGCTGGAGCCGACCTGGGAAGCTCTCTGGACAATCTGCTCATCTGGAAGCAAACCGGAGAAGATGCCTATGAAGCGTTGACGCAGGTTGATTCCGTAGATCAGCTGGGGGCAGGCGACTTTCTGCTTGTGTCCACTGGTTCCGGAATGTCCGTGCAGTACAAGGGGGCGGGCTACGCTGCAGAGACCCTCATATGGAATTCCGAGTCCGGCATTTGGAGTGACAAGGGAACGGGCTGGTACAAGGAAGGGGATGGCGGAAAAACGGATACCTCCTTCCTGAACGGGGATTCTGTCATTTTCAATGCTGATGAAGGCAATAAAACGGTGACTGTTGCCGGAGCCATTGACGTCAAATCCATGACATTTGAAGATGGGACCGTTTATTCCCTGCTTTTGGAAAATTCGGCTTCCCTGGCAGCGGAATCCGTCATCCTGGGCAACAATGCCGAGCTCACCTTGGGAAGTGATGCCAGCCGCTTTTCTTCTTTCTCTTCAGAGGTTAGCGGTTCGGAAGGGGCTTCCCTCAGCGTGTGGCTTACAGCATCCTCAAATGGAAACAATACTGTCTCTCTGGGGGCTGCTTCCGGTCTTGAAAATGTTTATATCAATGGAACGCTTGCCGCCAACCTGTCGGGAGCCGCCTCCTCCACCAGCATGGGAAATGCCGTCCTGCATATGAACAATGGCAGTACCTTCCTGATCCGCAGCGGGGCGGGCAATACCGTTGCTCCGGCTTCCAGAATGGTGGTGGAAGAGGACATGACTTTTGAACTGGGGGATGGACTTACCACCGCTTCCGCATTCACCACGAACATCGTGGGCGGGGATTCCGTTGCGGCTTCCAACAATCTTATATTCAAAGGGCACACCGGGAATGTAACGGTCACGGGGAATATTGACTATGCGGGAAGAATTGGTTTTAACGAGGCTTCCGGAGGATATGGCCCGTCTGTAACATTCAAAGACAATACCATACGGGTGGGATCCATCAAGAATGACTATTGCACGAGCATCATGAATTTCAACAATAGTCAGGTGACGGCAACAGGTGTTTACATGGGCAGCCGCTGGGATGGTTCCCAAATTGTTTTGAATCAAGGTACGGAGATGTCCACCGGCCAATTGCGCCTGGGGGACAGGAACGGGGACCCCTCTATGTCCGAGTGCGTTGTCGTAGTAAATCGGGGGGCTACACTGAATGTAACGGGAACATCTAATGGCCATGCTACTTCCCGCAGTCTTCTTCTTGCCCATTGGGCGGCAGGGAGCGGCAGAATTAATTTGCAGGGGGGGACTCTGAATTCTTTTGGTGCTACGATGTTCCTGGCCTGGGCTGGTACTGAAACCCAGTCGAAAGGAACGTTTAGTGCCACTTCCGGAACGGCCAATCTGCTGGGAATGGATTTCTGGGGAGAAAGCGGCGGAGTATTTAAGGGGCAATTCCTTCTGGGTACTGCGACAACCGGGGACGCCCGTGTGAACTTCGGGACATCCGGTATTACCAATTTTGCCGGTTCCTCTGTCATTCAGTTGGGGGAAGGTACGCTGGGTGCCCTGGGTAATTGGTCGCTCTCTTACAATACTGATTATACGGAAGCGTTTGTCAACTTGGTTGGTTCGGTGAATGGTACCATTATTGACACGCAGGATGCCAATGACGGAACCACGGACCGTACGATTACATTCCAGAATGGACTGACCGGCAGTGGAAAACTCGTAAAAACAGGAGCCGGCACCCTCGTTCTCAATGGCACCGCCAAGGCTCCGGTTCCCGCAGACGGGGACACGGCTGCCATTCCCGGCTTCACCGGAACGGTGGAACTGCGGGAAGGCAGCCTGACCGTAAAAGATTCCAGCGTCATCGGGCAGGGAACCCTGCTCATCGGGGGAGGCCTTTCTGTTGCTGTAACTTCCGAGAATGGATATTCCCTGGATGCCGGTTCTACGCTGGGCACGACCAACATTGCGGGGGGTACGGCTACGTTGGGTGCGGCCCTGACACTGAACGGAGGCGTCTTGAGTTTTGATTCCCTGAGCACGGATACGGCTGCCTTGACGGTTAATTCCGTAAACGGCAATTCGGCTACGGATGTGCAGGTGGCTTTGTCTTCTCTCACTACCAATACAAATTATGCCCTGCTGCATGGCACGGGGCTGGAGGACAAATCCTTCACACTTTCCGGAGCGGCGGCTGAATTGTACAAAGGTTCGTTTGAGGTGATCGACAATACCTTGTATGTTTCCTTTACGGACAAGGAGGGCCTCCTGCGCTGGAAGAGCGGTAACTGGAGTACCTCTGAAGCGGACCTTTCCTGGGATCTTGACGGAACTCCATCCTCTTATACGGATGGTCAGACGGTTTACTTCTCCAACGGGGACGGCGTAAACAAAAATGTAACGATTGTCGGTGACGTGGCGCCGGGCAAAATCAATATTGTGGGAACGAACTTCGTCTTCACCGGGGATGGTTCCATTACCGGGGAAACGACGCTGAACCTTCTGGACGGCGCGTCCCTGACCCTCAACAATACCAACTCCTACAGCGGAGACACGGTCCTTTATGACGGCAGCAAGCTTACTGTCGTCGGGAACGCCCTGGGGTCCAGTACGGTGTTTTTGCGGGGTAACTCCGTGTTGGAAATAACCACAGGCACCTGGAACGGATTGGGTACGCGCCTTAGCGCCGATTCAACCGGTACCTTGAAACTGTCGGGGAACGTCACCGGAACGACGACGGATGCCTTGAGCAAGGTAACTTATGAGATTGGTTCCGGTACGCGGCTGACGCTTTCGGCGGGTACGTATGGCAACACGATCACCGGTGCCGGCAGCTTGTGGTCCGCCTCCGGAACCACGGTATTGAAGGGGAAAGTTGACATTGGCGGGGAATACAGGTTGATAGGGGTGAAGAACACGGCCTCCAGCTGGACGCTGGATTCCAATGCCTCCCTGACGGCGGGCAGTTTCATCGGCCGTTATGAATTCAACGGCACGACGACGCTTAATATTAATGCGGGCGCCGTCATGAACATTACCGGCACCTTGCAAGCGGCCCGCGACGGCAAGTCCATCATGAATATTGCCCAGGACGCCATGGTTCTGGCCCAGACCCTGGATTTGGGCCAGAACTGGGACGGCAGCGAAAAGGGGGCCACCATTAATTTGAATGGGGGAAGTCTGATGCTGGGGGCCGGAGGAATAGTGGCGACTGGGAATTCAAATACGATCGCCTTGAACATGAACTCGGGAACGCTGGGCACAACGGCGGCGGAAGGCTGGTCCACGACCCAGAACATGACTCTTGGCGGTGAACTGACAGTTGATACGCGTCAATATGATGCGGGGACCAAATCGTATAACGACCAGCCCGGTACTACCATTACGCTTGGCGGTGTTCTCTCGGGAACAGGCAGCCTTGTCAAAAACGGCTCCGGCACCCTGACCCTGTCCGCACAGAATACCTACACGGGCCAGACCACGGTGAACGGCGGCACGCTGGCGTTCACCAACACGAACGCCATGACGCTGGGCAGCATCTCCATGGGCGCGGGCGCCAGGATGACCACGGCCTCCGCCCTGACGCTGAACAGCGGCGCTACGCTGACCTTTGACATGACTGGAGTCGTAGCAAACGGCCCGATCATCAATATCCAGGCAGGGGCCCTGGCTCTGACGGATGCCAACTGCACGCTGACCATCAACAATTATGGAGAACTGGAAGCGTCCGACTACGTTCTGGCCCAGTGGGCTGCGGCGGGAAGCCTGACCACGGATTCCTTCACCTGGACGCCGGACATCATCCGGGAAGGCTTTGAATACTCCGTCGTGGTGGAAAACAACCAGCTCGTGCTGAAAGTTGTGGACGTCAGCGGAGACAATGGTTTTGTCTGGGACGGCGGAACGGACCGCAAGTGGATCAACACCAGCATCGAGGGCTGGACCACGAAGCTGACGGGCGTGGATACGCTGAACGACCAGGAAATCTATTTCTCCGCTGCGGAAGCGGGTGAAGTGAGGGTCTCCGGTACCGTGACTCCCAAGAGCGTCGTCTTCAACGGCGGCTCTTACAAGCTGATCAGTGATCCTGACAACGCGGGTTATATTGCGGACTCCGTTGCCCCCACTACGCTCACCGTGAACGGCTCGGCCAACGTCACCCTGAACCTGGCGAATACCTACACCGGCGGCACAGTGCTCAACGGCGGCATTCTTACCATTGGCGCGGACGGCGCGCTGGGCACGGTGGGGGACATCACGTTCAACGGCGGTACCCTGGCTTATGCGGACTCCACAGCCGGTAAGGACGTGACAGAGTACGACATTTCCAGCCGCGTCAAGGTCGGAGACGGAGGCGCCCTGAACGTTTCCGTGCTGGGTGCGGATGACACCGTCACCTGGGCGGGACTGACGGCTGGCGTCATGAACACAACGGCCACCACTTTGACCAAGACGGGCGCCGGTACGCTGGCCCTGGCCTATGCGGATGCATCCCTGGCCCATCTGACGGTACAGAAAGGTACGCTTGCGTTCACATCCGGAGCCACACTGGGCGTCAATCCCAATAATGCCACCATCATCCAAGTGGATGAAGGAGCCACGCTGGCCCTGGCCGGGGGAACGGTCAACCTGCACGCCCAGCTCAATGGTGCGGGCACCATCATGATAGGAACGGCGGACAGCGCCGGGCAGGGGAGCGTCACCAATACCGGCAATAGCAACTTCACTGGCAGGCTGGAATTGCTTGGCAACGGTGAAAACATGAATACCAACGACAACCGTGTGGCATTCAATACCGGCGGGTCCCTCGGGGCGGGTACGGTTTTCATTGACGGCAAGGGCTTTCATTTCTCAGCGGGAACAACGGCGGCCAACATGGAAATCGGCGCACAGCACGGTACAGTGCAGGATGGTTCCTCAGGGGGCAACTACACCTTCTCGGGGGCTATTTCCGGTTCCGGATCGTGGGGGCTGGCCCAGAACGTCAAGCTTACCAACATTCTTATTGGTCCGCTCAAGGACTTCCGGGGAACCCTGTCCACGAATGCCACGAATAATACCGGCGGCTACCAGAACTGGAACTTCGGCAATGGAGGTGCATGCGCGACGGGGACCGGAAACGCGATCTTCGGGGACGGCGCTGTTCTGGACGGCAATGCGGGGTCCACGGACACATCTCTGGCCGCGCGTTATACGGTCAATTACAACAATGCGGAACTGCTCCTCAACGCCACTGTGCGGGGCAACGCCAGCCTGACGCAGGCCGGAACGGGTACGTTGATTTTGGACAAGATCAACACTGCCGCGGGCGACCTTGGCATTACGAATGCCGCGGGTGTCGTGCAGTTGGGCACGGCCGGCCAGGCGGCCCAGTGGTCCGGGACGACGCTCTCTGGTGCGGGTACGCTGAAAATAGTCAACGGAAACCTGACTTCTGCGATGACCCGTACGGAAGGTTCCACGGCAGGTATCGTCGTGGATTCGGCGGCCGTCATTAACCTGGGCGAAACAAACGGAGACCTGCTCACCGGCATCACCCTGGCCTCCGGCGGCAAACTGGCCGGCGTTTCCGGAGACATCACTGTTGGAGAGGGGGCCACCGGCAGCCTGAACCTGACGCTTGGGACAGCCAACGTTGGAGAAGGAGCCGCCGGAGCGGCGATGATTGACCAGGGTAACGGTAATTTGATCATCAACGACTCAGCACGCGTGAACCTGGACGTGGACGCGATCGTGAACACTCTTATAGCGCATAAGGGCGCAGGAACGGAAAGCTGGCTGACGCTGACGACGGGAACGCTTCAGTGCGACGACCTGGCAAACATCCAGTTCAGTGCGATTCTGTCCAACTACGGTATCCGTGTAAAGGATACGAACGGAGGAAGCCTGGTACTGAGCGGCCAGGTCAGCGGACTGTACATGGTGGATGATACCGCTACGTCTGATCCTGATACGGTAACGCACTACGGCACGCTGGGCATGTACTCCGGAGTAGTGATCGGCCAGAACAAGACGCTGACCGTACAGCTCGCCGGTGCCCCTGGCGCCGAAGACGGGAACGGGGCGGTCATCAACAACCTGCTTGGCGGTACGGGAAGCACGCTGAAAGTGGAAAACACGAATGCGGACGGCGGCAACGCCGTCGTCATTCTGAACAATGAACGCCTGGAAACGGGGCTGCCCGCACCGGACGACTACGCCGGGGCGGACACGACCATGGGCGGCAACATCGTCGGAGAAAACGGAGTCACCTTCGTGAAGCAGAACACCGGCAACCTGAAGGTCAATGGTTCCTTTGTGACGGATACCTTGCGCGTTGAAGGAGGCACGCTGACGCTTGACGGCACGGGCAATGACTTTGATCATGTAGTGCTTGCGGGAACGGGTTCCGCTTCTTCCCTGGTTGTCGGCAAGAATGCCGTGATGAGTGACCTGACGGACGAGGGAGAAGGCGGAACGCTGTCTCTCGGTTCTGGTGCAACTGTAACCATTAATGGTGCAAGTTCCCTTGACAACAGCACGATTGAGGGAAATGGAGCACTCGTTCTCAATGACAAGCTCACGCTTTCCGGCACAGCCGGTCTCCGCGGCGGCAACGTGGTGGAACTGGCGAAAAACGATACGGCTTCCGGAACTCTTGACATAGGCTCCACTACGGGCAATGCCGTCTCCGGCCTTGGCGGAGAAGGGACCTTGAAGAGCAATGGCGGGGATCTTTCCGTCAACAGCGGTGATACCGGCTCCGGCCATGTCTTCAGCGGAACGCTGGAAGGAAAAGGAACGCTCTCCATCACGGGCAAGGCCGGTCAGGTCCTGAACAATGTGGTGACGGCATCCGGCAGCAATTGGGCCCTGAACAACAGTGGACGCCTGGATATCCGGATGGGCGGCACGGTAGATGACCCGAAGGCCAACACGGCGCTCACTCTGAGCAGTCTGACGCTTGGCAGCGGTTCCACGACCAACCTCACGTTCAACACGGACTATGCCGGCCCCATCATCAATGTAACGGGGAACATCAGCATCAGCCAGGGCGCGGACATCGTACTCAGCTCCACGGGCAAGAATGAACTCGTGCTGGGTGCGGACGGGAGCTACACGCTCATGCAGGGCGCGGGAGACATTGACCTCGACGGGAGCGACAAGCTCGCGATCACGCTGGACTCTTCCGCGGCATTCAAGAAATTTGAAAGCGGCGCGTACCTGACCATTGACGGAGGAAATCTGGTCCTGGTGGCCACGGCTTCCAAGGATAACAAATATGCCCGTGTTGCACACTCCTTTAACTCGAGGGCCGGGGCGGAACTGCTCTGGAACTTGCCCGGAGGCATTCCCGGAGACTCCCTGCTCAAGCAGGTGGACGACGCCATCGGTTCTCTGACGGCATCCAATCCGGGAGAGGCGGCACGCGCCATGGCTGCCGTGGCGGGTTCTACGGTCAACGCCC
>ERZ827520.477-NODE-477-length-63559-cov-10.650195_pt1 | contig 63559 bp, 47 predicted proteins | sample MGYA00519581_ERZ827520 | MGnify/ENA primary metagenome ERZ827520 (study PRJEB31778, sample SAMEA3449339) | human gut metagenome | biome: human gut; feature: human-associated habitat; material: faeces | place: United Kingdom | collected 2010/2012 ... | reverse complement strand
CATATTGCGCCGTCTCCGGGGCATCCCGGCCTGCCATGCCGTCCTGAAACCAGTCCACGGCAAAATTTCGCCTTTCAAGACCCGTCTTGACGCCTTCACCAATAATACGATCATCTTCAACAAAAAGGATTCGCATGACGTCTGCCTGTTCCCGCAGCTCATAGCCGGGCCTATCGTCCGCTACGAGACTGTCGAGCGCGAGATATCGCTCAGGCGCGAGAGCTGGGAAGAAGCTGTCGGCGGGATGCGCCGGTACGCAGACAGCGGCGCCGGACATTCCGGCGCCGCGGCGGGGGGATAACTCAATGGGTGATGGTGATGGTCACGGCGACGGTTTTGCTCTGGCCGGCGCCGTCGGTGACGGTGACGGCGAAGCTGTCCTCGCCGACAAAGCGCGAGATCGGCTCGTACCGGCCGGTGCCGTCCGCATTCAGACGCAGCGCGCCGTAGAAGGGCAGCAGCGTGATTTCGGATTCCAGCCCGTCGATTCCCTCCAGCGTGAATTCGACGGCTTTGCCGTCGGTCGTCTCAAGCGTCAGCTCGGCGGGCAGACCCTCCAATCCGGCGCCCGACGGCTCGTAGTAGTCGGCCGGCATCTCGCCGGAGGCATAGAGGCAGGTATCCCTGTACACGCCGAATTCGTCGTCGTTGTAATCCTTCGACGAGAAGATGGCGCCCGGAATGCCGCCCTGATAATAGACGTTGACGCTGTCGGCGTATCCGGTTTTGACGCCGCATTCCAGATAAGCCTTATATTTGTCGGTGCCGGCCTTGCTCTTGTAGTCCTCGATTTCCAGCTCCGCGCTCAGGCCGTTGACCCAGCAGAGCCATGCGTTGGCGTAAAGCCGCTGCTCGTCGATGACCGTAAAGGAATAGTTGGACTGCATGCAGGCCAGATCGAACCCGAGCTGATCCCAGTAGTAATAGTAGTTTGCGTCAAAGTAGGGGACCCAGAAGGTTTTGAAGCCCTTCTCGTGCGCATAGGCGTTGAACTGCTTGACCAGCTCGATGTCCTCTGCGGGCGTGTCGACGCTGATGGCCTCGTTTTCCCAGTAGAAGCCGGCGAGGTACAGATTCTCGTAGCCCTGCGCATTGAAAGCCTCGATGTAGCGGTCGATGATGTAACGGACGGCTCTGCTTCGGTTTTCGTTGTCCGAGTAATCCACCGTCTCGCCGTCGATTTCGCCGAACACGTTGTCGGAAATATGCATCGTAAAGACGCTCAGATATACCGGCAGCTTGTCGGTGATGCCGAGAGCCTCGTTAATCTCGCCGCGCGCCTTTTCGATGGCGCCGAGGTTCTTTTCTTCGTCGAAAATGATTTCAAAATACTGCTCATAGCTCTCGATGGACTGCGGCGTGAAGCCGAGCGTGGTCGCCTTGGCCATACAGACGGCGTCCATCAGCAGGCCGGTCACCTTGCCGCTCTCGTCGCGGACGGCGAAGATGTCCATCGCGTTGTCGTAGGTGAACGCATCCGTGCCGAGACTGCCCACGCCTGCAAACAGCAGATTGCGCACGCCGTCGAGACGGTCGGGCGAGGCGAAGTGGCCGTACACGCTGCCGCAGTCCTCGGCGGGCTTGGCGCTTTCGGCGGATTTGGTGCCGAACACCTCGATTTCGGACATATACACGCTGACGTAATGGTCGGTCACGTTCCACTGCCCGTTGTCGACGACAAAGGAGAAGCGCACATAACGCGCCTTATAGGTGTCGTCCAGCTCGCCGCCGAGCGTGACGGTTTCATTGCCGTTCTTCCCTCTGTTTTCGCTGTGGACGGCGTCCACGGTCGTCCAGCTCTCGCCGTCCTCGCTGAGCGAGACGACCAGATTCATCGGACAGCCCAGCCCAGCGCCGGCGTTGGCGGAAAGCTCCAGGCTCCAGCCCGAGACGCCCATCAGGTATTTCAAATCGATGACAATGTTGCGCCCGTCGCCGCGGACGAAATGGTACAGCGCCGGGTCGGAGAAGGCGTTCGTCGTCATCTTCTGGCCGTCGATGAGCATAAATTTGTCCTCGGCGGGCGAATTGGCTTCCAGTGCGCTCTCGATGATCTCACCGAACTGCTGGATTTGAACGTCCACGCCCTCCAGCCGCGCCAGATTCTGGCGGGCGGTATAGTCGGCGTCGTCCTTGCCGGGATACGGCTCCGTGGGCGAGAGGTCCAGCGCGTAATCGTAGATGTCCGCGCCCGGCGAGACGGCCGACGGGTCCTCCTTGGGGCCTTCGCCGTCCTCCGAATAGACGTAGGCGCTGATTTCGTCGATGAAGTGGAAGGATTTCTCCGAGTTGGCGAACGAAATGCGGATGTAGCGCGCCGTCGTCGCCTTCGGGAAGCAGAAGCTGTAAACATGCTTGTCGCTGGAATCCAGCCCCGTCGGCGTGTAGAGCTTGCCGATCTCGGTATACTGCTCGCCGTCGTCCGAGACCAGCACCGAAACGGAGGCGGGCAGGCCGATGCCGTAATCGAGCTGGCGCAGGCAGCCGACGCTGATGTCCGCGATGGCCTGATCATGCCCTTCGCCGAGATCGAAATCGATTGTGAAGGCCGCCGCGCCCGAGAAGCCGAGCCAGTTGTATTTGTCAAACAGGTCGGTGGTGACGCCGTCGGTCAGCTTAGGCGCGGACGTGTTGTCGGCGTAGTCGGCGCTCGGCTCCTTGGAAGCGGTATAGGACAGGCCCTTGAGGATGTTGGTGCAGGGCAGCGTGCGGTCGACTTCCTCGCTGAGGCAGCGGTTGATTTGCGCGATTCGTTCGTTTTCCACGAACGGCTCGCTTTCGTCGCCCGATGACGCGGAGGGTGCGGACGAGGACGCGGCGCTTTCGCTGCCTGCGGGGTCGCCGCAGGCGGTGAACAGCGGCAGCGCCAGCGCGCAGAGGAGGGTAAAGAGAATGCATTTTTTCATATCGGTGTACAGTGTGCCTTTCCTTTCAGTTGATTGCAGTTGCGAAAATGGCGAACAGGCGGGTCCGGCGCCGGACCCGCCTGTAACGGATACGGGATCAGCCCAGCTCGGCGCGGATGCGCGCCTGCGCGGCGGCCAGACGGGCGATCGGTACGCGGTAGGGCGAGCAGGAGACGTAGGACAACCCCAGTCTGTGGCAGAATTCGATGCTCGACGGGTCGCCGCCGTGCTCGCCGCAGATGCCCATCTTGATGGACGGACGCGCAGCGCGGCCCTTCTCGGCGGCGATGCGCACAAGCTGGCCGACGCCGGTCTGGTCCAGCTTCGCGAAGGGGTCGCTTTCAAAGATGCCGGTCTCGTAGTAGTCCTTGAGGAACTTGCCCGCGTCGTCGCGCGAGAAGCCGTAGGTCATCTGCGTGAGGTCGTTGGTGCCGAAGGAGAAGAACTCCGCCTCGGCGGCGATGGCGTCGGCCGTCAGCGCCGCGCGCGGGATCTCGATCATCGTGCCGACCTTGTAGGAAAGTTTGGCGTTCCGCTCGGCGATGATGCGGTCGGCCGTTTCGGTCACGGTCTTTTTAACGCGTTTGAGCTCCTGCACGTCGCAGACGAGCGGGATCATAATCTCCGGCTCGGCGGAAATCCCCTCGGCGGCGACGTTGAGCGCCGCTTCGATGACCGCGGTGGTCTGCATCACGGCGATCTCGGGGTAGGAGACGGCCAGACGGCAGCCGCGGTGGCCCATCATCGGGTTGAACTCGTGCAGAGAGGCGATGGTCGCCTTCAGCTCGGCGACGGGCAGGCGCATCTCGGCGGCCAGCGCCCGGATGTCGTCCTCCTCGGTCGGCAGGAACTCGTGCAGCGGCGGGTCAAGGAAGCGGATGGTCACCGGCAGCCCGCCCATCGCGCGGAAGATGCCCTCGAAGTCCTGCCGCTGCATCGGCAGCAGCTTGGCCAGCGCCGCCTCGCGCTGCTCGACCGTCTTGGAGACGATCATCTCGCGCATCGCGGCGATGCGGTCGGCTTCGAAAAACATATGCTCCGTCCGGCAGAGCCCGACGCCCTCCGCGCCAAAGGCGACCGCCTGCCGCGCGTCCTTGGGCGTGTCGGCGTTGGTGCGCACGCGCAGGGTGCGCTTTTCGTCCGCCCATTTCATGAACATCTCGAAGTCGCCCGCAATGGTCGCGGGCGCCGTGGCGATCTCTCCGATGTAGACGCAACCCGTCGTGCCGTCGATGGACAGCTTGTCGCCCTCGCGGACGGTCTGGCCGGCGACGGTGAAGTACTTCTCCTCCTCGTTGATGAGGATGTCGCCGCAGCCCGCCACGCAGCAGCGGCCCATACCGCGCGCGACGACGGCCGCGTGCGACGTGCGTCCGCCGCGCACGGTGAGGATGCCCTCGGAGGCGTACATGCCCTCGATGTCCTCGGGCGAGGTCTCCAGCCGCACGAGGATGGTTTTTTCGCCGCGCTCGGCGGCCGCCTTGGCGTCGGCGGCGGTGAAGCAAACCATGCCCGCCGCGGCGCCCGGCGAGGCGGGCAGCCCGCTCGCAGCCGGCTTCGCGGCCGCAAGCGCCTTGGCGTCGAACTGCGGGTGCAGCAGCGTGTCGAGCTGCTTCGGCTCGACCTTCAGCAGCGCCTCGTCGGTCGAGAGCAGGCCCTCGGCGACGAGATCGACGGCGATTTTCAGCGCGGCCGCGGCCGTGCGCTTGCCGTTGCGGGTTTGGAGCATATAGAGCTTGCGGTTTTCAATCGTAAACTCCATGTCCTGCATATCCCTGTAATGCTTTTCCAGCGTGGAGGCGATCTCGGTGAAGCGCGCATACACCTCGGGCATCACCTCGCGCAGCGCGGAAATCGGCTGCGGCGTGCGGATGCCGGCGACCACGTCCTCGCCCTGCGCGTTCATCAGAAACTCGCCGTAGAGACGGTTTTCGCCGGTGGACGGGTCGCGCGTGAACGCCACGCCCGTGCCGCTCGTTTCGCCCATGTTGCCGAACACCATCGCCTGCACGTTGACCGCGGTTCCCCAGCTTGACGGGATGTCGTTCATCCGGCGGTAGACGATGGCGCGCTCGTTGTTCCACGAGCGGAACACGGCCTTGACCGCCTCGATGAGCTGCACGCGCGCGTCGGACGGGAAGTCCGTCCCCATGTTCTGCTTGTAATAGGCGAGGAATTCGTCGGTCAGCCGCCGCATGTCCGCGGCGGTCAGCTCGGTGTCGGCCTTGACGCCCTTTTCCGCCTTGAGGCTGTCAATGATTTTTTCAAAGCTGGACTTGGGCAGCCCCATCACGACGTCGGAAAACATCTGGATGAAGCGCCGGAAGGAGTCGTAAGCAAAGCGCTCGTTGCCGGTGAGCGCGGACAGCCCCTCCGCGACTTCGCGGTTGAGGCCGAGGTTCAGGATGGTGTCCATCATTCCGGGCATCGATGCGCGCGAGCCGCTGCGCACCGAAACGAGCAGGGGATTCGCCGGATCGCCGAACCGTTTGCCGGTGATCTCCTCGGTTTTCGCGACGTACTGCGCAATCTCGTCCAGGATGTCCTGTGCGATTACGCCGCCGTCCTCGTAGTATCTTGTGCAGGCCTCCGTCGAGACCGTGAAGCCCTGCGGTACGGGCAGGCCGATGTTGGTCATTTCCGCAAGGTTGGCGCCCTTGCCGCCGAGAATGTCGCGCATTTGTGCGTTGCCTTCAGAAAACAGGTAAACGTACTTTTTCCCCAAGTTGAACATTCCTTTCTTACAAACTTACAAACTGCTTGTCCGCTCCGGCGCCGTCTTTGTTCCGGGTCTACGCGCGGCGTGCGGTTGAGACCTCTTGAATCAAGTTCAAGCCCTCCTATTTTATCATATATTACGCCGTTTGTCCATATGCAAACGCGAATATTTTCACCGTCTTAGAATATTTTTGACGAACGGCACAAAAATACAGGCTTCGCTTGACAATGGAAAAAAATTATTGTAAACTGATATGAATTCAAAATTTCCGAAGGATGGACTTGTATGGCGCTGTTTGAGAGGAAGCAACCCGTTGAATACCTGATCGTCGGTCTGGGCAACCCGGGGCAGGAATACGAGCGCACGCGGCACAACGTCGGCTTTATGGCGCTCGACTACATCGCCGGCCGCATCGGCGCCGACGTCCGCGATTTGAAGCAGATGGCGCTGACCGGCCGCGGCGTGCTGGAGGGACGGCGCGTCCTGCTGGTCAAGCCGCAGACGTATATGAACCGCTCGGGTGAGTCTGTCGGCGCGCTGCTGCGCTATTACAAGCTCACGCCCGACCGGCTGATTGTTGTTTACGACGACGTGTCGATGGCGCTCGGCAAGCTGCGCGTGCGTCTCAAAGGCTCCGCCGGCGGCCACAACGGCGTCAAAAGCATCATCGAGACCGTGGGCGACGAGTGGGCGCGCGTCAAGGTCGGCGTGGGCGGCAAGCCGCACCCGGAATACGATCTGGCGGATTGGGTGCTTTCGCGCTTCACGGCGGACGAGCTGAAAGCGATACAGGACGATTACGAACGGATTTACGCCGCCGTCGCCTGCCTGCTGTCGGGCGAAGCGGCGCGCGCGATGGAGTGCTGCAATGGATAAATGGACGATACGCCCGGCGCGTACGGGCGATTTTGAAGCGGTCGTAAGGATGATTGCGGAGCTGATGGACTATCAGGGCTTGGAGGGCGAAACGCCCGTCGAGGCCGCCGTGCTGGAGCGGGACGTGCTGCAAAACGGGCATCCGTCTGTCGCCGTCGCGGAGGCGGCGGGGGAGCTTGTCGGCTATGTGCTGTACTTTCCCACCTATTCCTCGCGCTACGGGCAGCCCTGCCGCTATATCGAGGATGTGTACGTCAAAGCGGCGCACCGCGGCCGCGGCATCGGCGGCGCGCTGATGCGGTACGTCATCGACGAGGCGGCCGCGCAGGGCTGCCTGCGCGTGGAGTGGAGCTGTCTGGACGGCAACGAGGCGGCGCGGCGCTTTTACCGCGCGCTCGGCGCCGAGCCGCAGGACGAGTGGACGACGTTCCGCCTCGAGCCTTGACGGAGAGGGAAGGGTATGGATATTCTCAAGCGCTTCGGTGAGGACGCGGAGTATGCCGCGCTGGCCGAAGCGGTGCAAAAGGGCAGTCTGCCCGTGCTGGTCAACGGGCTTTGCGAGGCGGCGCGGTGCGCGTTTTGCTGCGCGCTCGCCTCGGACGCCGGCCGGCCGGCGGTCGTCGTCGTGCCGGACGAGAAGGAGGCGTACCGCCTGTATAACGGCGTCGCGGCCTATACCGACCGCGCGGCCGTTTTTCCGGCGCGCGATTTTGTTTTTGATGCGGTCAGCGCGCGTTCGCGGGACTTCGAGCAGGCGCGGCTCGGGGTGCTCACCCGCATCCTTTCCGGCGCCTGCGACCTTGTCATCACCGTGCCCGACGCGCTGATGCAGTACACGATGCCCCGCAGCGTGCTGGAAAGCGGCACCGTCCGCCTTGCGCGCGGCGAACGGGTCGATGTCGCGGCGCTGACGGCGCGGCTGGCCGCGATGGGCTACACCCGCTGCGAGCTGGTCGAGGGTGCGGGGCAGTTCTCGCTGCGCGGCGGCATCCTCGACGTGTTTTCGCCCGGATCGGCCTATCCCTGCCGTGTGGACTTTTTCGGCGACGAGATCGACCTGCTCGGCTATTTCGACACCGTCAGCCAGCGCCGGTATGAAAATACGACCGAATACCTCTGCATTCCCGCCGACGAGGTGCTGTTCTCCGCTTCGGCGCTGGAAAAAACGGCGCAGGCCGCCGCCGGGCTGGCTTCCCGCTTTCAGGGCGACGAGAAGGTCCTCGAGAGTCTGCGCACAGAATGCGCGCAGGCGGCGGACGGCATTCCGCCCGCCGCGCAGGACAAGTATTTTTCGCTGGTGTACGACGAAAAGGCGACGCTGCTGTCCTATCTGGACGACTGCTTCGTGCTGCTGTTCGAGACCTCGCGGATTGCCGAGCGCATCCGCGCCTTTTCGTGGCAGACGCACGAGACGCTCGAGCTGCTCGTCGAGCAGGGACGGACGACGTACGCCCTTGCCGGCGTGATGCAGGAGAGCGACGCGCTGCTCGCCGCGCTGGCCGGCCGCAGCGTCGCGGCGGATATGTTCATGCAGGCGGGCGGGATGTTTTCCTATCGCGCGCAGTTCACCGTGCAGGCCAACCCCACCTCGCCGCTGACCGAGAACACGGCGCTGTTCCTCGACGACGCGAAGGATTACCTTGCGGCCGGACGGCGGGTGATGCTCTGCGTCTCCTCGCCGCGCGCGATGACGGCGATGGAGGAGAAGCTGCGCGGGGCGGGCATCGTCGCGTACCCCTATGACGGCACATTGCGCGCAGACGCGGTGGCGCTGGCCGTCAACGACGGCAGCCGCTCGCTGAACGGCTTTGAGCTGCCGCGCGCCGGATTTGTGCTGATGACCGACGCCGAGATCGGCGCCGGCGGGAAGCAGAAGCGCGTCCGCGCGGCGAAAATGAAGAAGAGCGAGCGCATCTCGTCCTATGCAGACCTCTCGGTGGGGGATCTGGTCGTCCACGCCAACCACGGCATCGGCCGCTATGTGGGGCTGCAAACCGTGACGACCGAGGGCGTTTCGCGCGATTACATCAAATTGCAGTACGCGGGCAGCGATTGTCTGTATGTGCCCTGCAACCAGCTCGATTTGGTCAGCAAATACATCGGCAGCGGCGGCGAGAGCGTCGCGAAGCTGTCGAAAATGGGTTCGTCCGAGTGGCAGCGCGCCAAGGCGAAGGCCAAAAGCTCGGCGCAGGGCGTCGCGAAGGAGCTGATTGCGCTCTACGCCGCCCGCCAGCGGATGCAGGGGCATGCGTTTCCGCCCGACGACGAATTGCAGGAGGAGTTCGAGGCGCAGTTCGAATACGCCGAGACCGACGGCCAGTTGGAGGCGGTCGCCGAGATCAAGCGCGATATGGAGTGCGCCGTCCCGATGGACCGCCTGCTCTGCGGCGACGTCGGTTTCGGCAAGACCGAGGTCGCGCTGCGCGCGGCCTTCAAGTGCGTTTCCGACGGTATGCAGGTCGCCGTGCTCGTACCCACGACCATCCTCGCCTGGCAGCACTACCAGACGATGCTTTCGCGCTTCCGCGGCTTCCCCGTGAAGGTGGAAATGCTCTCGCGCTTCCGCACGGCGGGCCAGCAGCGCGAGATTCTCAAGGACCTCAAATGCGGGAAAATCGACATCGTCGTCGGTACGCACCGCCTGCTCCAGAAGGACGTCGGCTTCAAAAACCTCGGCCTGATGATCGTCGATGAGGAGCAGCGCTTCGGCGTGACGCACAAGGAGCGGCTCAAGCAGCTTGCCGTCGGCATCGACTGCCTTACGCTCACCGCCACGCCGATTCCGCGCACGCTGAACATGGCGCTTTCGGGCATCCGTGATATGTCGGTGCTCGAGGAGGCGCCGCAGGACCGCGTGCCGGTGCAGACCTACGTCGCCGAATACGACGACGTGCTCCTCCGCGAGGCCGTCCGGCGCGAGCTGCGCCGCGGCGGGCAGGTGTTTTACCTGCACAATTACATCGATACCGTTTACGCCAAGGCCGCCTCCATCGGCAGGGATTTTCCCGACGCCTCCATCGCCGTCGCGCACGGCAAGATGAGCAAGGAGGAGTTGTCCGAGGTCTGGCAGGGGATGGTCAACGGCGAGGTGGACATCCTCGTCTGCACCACCATCATCGAGACCGGCATCGACGTGCCCAACGCCAACACGCTCATCATCGAGGACGCCGATCGCATGGGGCTGTCGCAGCTTCACCAGATTCGCGGCCGCGTGGGGCGCTCGTCCCGCAAGGCGTACGCCTATTTCACCTACCGCCGCGGCGGACTGCTCAGCGAAATCGCGTCCAAGCGCTTGCAGGCCGTGCGCGAGTTCACCGAATTCGGCAGCGGCTTCAAAATCGCGATGCGCGACCTGGAGCTGCGCGGCGCGGGCAACCTGCTCGGCGCCGAGCAGAGCGGCTGTATGGAGGCGGTCGGCTACGACCTGTATATCAAAATTCTGGAGGACGCGGTCAACGCCGAGAAGGGGATCTATATCCCCTCGGTGCGCGACTGCCTCATCGACATCAACGTCAACGCGTATATTGCCGACGCATATATCCCCTCGTCGAAGCAGCGCATCGACGTTTACCGCAAGATCGCGCATCTCGAATCGGCCGACGAGCGCGACGATCTGCTCGACGAGCTTTCCGACCGCTACGGCGAGCTTCCCGCGCCGGTGAGCAATCTGGTCGACATCTCGCTGCTGCGCAACGCGGCCAGCCTTTTGGGCTTTGCGTCGGTGGAGCAGAAGGGGGCGCTGCTCTCCTTCTTCTCGGACGCGCCGGATATGGAGCGCATCGCCGCGCTGGCGATGCTGCCCGAGCTGCGCGGGCGCATCACCGCCTCCGGCGGCAAGCGCAGCCACTTCTCCTATCGGCTGGAGAAAGGCGAGAACCGTCTGACCGCAGCGCGGCGGGTGCTGGAGCTATACACAAAATTATCACAAAAAGGTATAGACAAATCGGAAGAATTACGGTATAATAATCTGTAAGCCGATTCGGCGCGCCGTGTTACCGCGCCGCGCAAAGCATTTTCCGCTTGATCAAAAGTATCGGAGGTAAAAAATGAAATTTGTTCGTAAGGCCGTCGTGCTTCTGCTTGCCGCGGCGATGCTGTTCTCGTTCTGCGCGTGTGCGTCGGGCGCGGAAAAAACGGTGCTGTTCAGCTATGAAGGCACGGATTTCTATTCAGGCACCTTTTCCTATATGCTTTCGTCCGAAAAGGCGTATTATGAGCAGCAGTTCGCCTATATCAACTACTATTACAGCGGCGCCAACCTCGGCTGGTCGTCCGTGCTGGACGAGGAGACCGGCATGACCTACGCCGACGCGGTGTGGGAAAGTCTGGTCCTCAACGCCAAGCGTATGGTCATCGTCAACCATCTGCTCAAGCAGTATAACCTCAAGCTGACCGACGAGTCGGCCGTCAGCACCATCGAGGGCTATATCGAGCAGGATATGGAGGATTACGGCGACGGCAACGAGTACGGGCTGAATCTTTTCTATGCCGATTACGGCGTGGACATCGATATGGTGCGCGACTATTATCTGAACAACGCCAGCCTGAGCGTACTGCGCGATTATCTGTACGGCGACAACGGCATTCAGAAGATCGCCGCCGACGCCGTTCGGGAGTCGTTCGATGAGCAGTATTACAAGGTGGAGTCGATCTTTTTCAATTACTATACCGACACCGGCAGCACCACGCTCAAAACGCCCGAGGGCGTGACCGATGAAGCCATCGCCGAATATTTCAAGGAAAACTACGTCAAGGTCCGCCACATTCTGTTCAAAACGGTCGACGACAGCCGCAACCCGCTTCCCGACGACCAGATCGCCGTCAAGAAAGCCGAGGCGCAGGAGCTTTACGACCGGATCGTGGCCGGCGAAACGACCTTTGACGACAACTACTCCAAGTCGGAGGACGGCGGCTCGACGACCTACCCGGACGGGTATGTGTTCACCTATGACGAGATGGTCGAGGAGTTTGAGGAGGCCGCCTTTGAGATGGAGGTCGGCGAGTACAGACTTGTCGAGACCTCGAACGGCTGGCATATTATGTGCAAAGAGGAGCTCGAGGACGACGACATCGAAGGCACCTCGATTTCCGGCAGCACCAAAATCGAGACGGCCTGTAAGACCGCGCTGACGAAAAAGCTCATCGGCGAGCAGGCGGCGGCGTTTTATGAGCAGATCAAGAGCGGGGAAGCCGAGTTTGCCGACGGCGGCGACGACGCTGCGTATGCGTACGATGCGGGCACCGTGTTCAAGACCGGCGAGAGCGACGAGGCTCTTGAAGAGGCCGCGCTCGCGCTCAAGACTGGCGAAACGGCCCTCGTCACGGTGGACGCATACGGCGTGTATATCATCAAGCGCGTCGATACCACCGATGAGGACTTCAATGCCAAATACAGCGCGGTGGAGTCGACGCTCATCGACGAGGCGTATGTGGAATATCTCGATTCGTTCGTCGACAGCGTCACGGTCAACGAGGAAGAGCTTGCCAAGTATGACATCAACACCGCAAAAGCTCTGGGGAGCGCCTGAGTTAAGAGAATCCAGACGGCGGCGCCCGGTGTCTGCCGGTGCGCCGCCGCTTTTGCTTACAGATTGCAGGAAAGGAACGTTTTGTTATGACAACGCAGGAAGTGTATGAAAATCTGCTCCGGGACGCCGTGTCGATCTATTCCAAGGAGGGACTGAAGGAGAAGCTGGAAAGCGGCAGACGCCTGAAGATCAAGCTCGGCGCCGACCCGAGCCGGCCCGACCTGCATCTCGGTCATTCCGTCGTGCTGCGCAAGCTGCGCATGCTTCAGGACCTCGGGCATGAAATCGTGTTCGTCATCGGCGATTTCACCGCGATGATCGGCGACCCGTCCGGCCGCAGCAAGACCCGCGTGCCGCTGACGTTTGAGCAGACGCGCGAGAACAGTCGCAGCTATTACGAGCAGGTCACGAAGATTCTGGACAAGGATAAAACCCGCATTACATACAATTCCGAGTGGCTTTCCAAAATGAATTTTGCCGACGTGCTCACGCTCGCCGGCAAATACACCGTGGCCCGCATCCTCGAACGCGACGATTTCGCCAAGCGCTACGCCGAAAAAGCGCCCATCGGGATGCACGAGACCTTTTACCCGCTGATGCAGGGCTACGACTCGGTCGCGCTGGAGGCGGACATCGAGGTCGGCGGCACCGACCAGACCTTCAATCTGCTCGTCGGCCGCGAGCTGCAGCGCGATTACGGGCAGACGCCGCAGGAGGTCATCACCTTCCCGCTGCTGCCCGGACTGGACGGCGTGGAAAAGATGTCCAAGTCGCTCGACAATTATATCGGCATTGACGAGCCGGCCGATATTATGTACGAAAAGTGCATGAAGGTACCCGACGCGCTCCTGCTGTCCTATTTCAATCTCACCACCGATTTGCCAGAATCGGCTTACGCCGCGCTTGTGCGCGACGATGTGCGGCAGGCACACTTCCTCTACGCGGCGACCATCGTTCGCCTCTATCACGGCGAGGAGGCCGTCGCGGCCGCCGAGGCGCGTTACAGAAGCGTGGCGGCGGGCGGCGTGCCCGAAAATATGGAAACGCAGGAGGCCGCGCCCGGAACGCTACTGACCGAGCTGCTCGTGCAGAGCGGACTGGCGCCCAGCCGCAGCGAAGCGCGCCGCCTGATGACCGGCGGCGGCGTCAAGCTCGACGGCACGCCTGTCAAGGACCCAACCGCGGTGCTGACGGACAAAGGGGAATACATCCTCAGCAAAGGCAAAAACAAGTTTGTCAAAATTGTTATTTCATAACCGTACGACGGCAAACAAACGGCGCGCACCGAAATGGTGCGCGCCGTTTGTTTGCCGGGCGCCGTCTGTGCTGAGCGCTGACGGTGCGATCGATCGCCGCAACGCGGGCGCCGCTCGGCCGAAGGCCGAGCGGCGCCCGCGTTGCGGCGGCTTCCCGAAAACAGCAGATGCGGCTGAAAAGGTGCAGGGCGCGGAAATACGGGGTGCAGGGTCTTATCCCTCGTTGATTGCGTACAGCAGCGCGAGCCGCAGATTTTTCAGCAATGCGTCGGAGAGCTTATCGTATTCTTGCTTCATCCCTTTTGCCTCCGCCATATAGGCGGGCGAGTCGTTCCATGATCCCATAGCGCCGAAAACATCGGCGACATATGCCGCCCGGAACAGACGAAGATGCTCGGGCGGCAGCTCCGAAAGGCTTTGCTCGAATTCCGGGAACGGAGCTTCGTCATGGCCGTCCAGAATATGCAGGGCGGAAGAAAATGTGCGGGCAAAGAAATCGTCGCATCCGAGCTTGCGCGCAAAACCTTGTATATCGGACAACGCCTTTCGGAATTCGTCGGTGTTGTTTGCAAAGGCGGGGATGTCCGAGGGCGGGTCGGCCCAGACCTGCTCGCTGAAGTCGATGTTCCACAAGTCGATTTCCGCGTCGGGCCGCCAGTGCGGCAGGAAAAAGGCCGCCGTGCCGTTTTTGAAAAAGCACAGGAGCGCGCTTTCCTGCGTGTTTGATAAACCTAAAAACGGTCTGTTTTGAACGGCGAGCGGGCAGAAAAGCTGGATTTCCCGCACGCCTTTCTTTTTGAGCTGCTCAAACCATGACGATGCGTCCGGCGCCGTATATTGCTTTGTGCGAAACCGTTTCTTTTCGGGCAGAAACGAGAAGGTGACCGTGTTTATATTTTGTGCGCGGACGCATTTCATGCGCGTGCGGTCCCGAAGCGCTTTTCGGCTTGCCGCTGTGACGGCGCATAAAAAATACAGCTCACCGTTCATCATTGGAATCCCCTCTTTTCAAACGCGCTCTCGGCCGCCAAATGCCAAACAGGGGGGCGAACTCGTTGTTCGCCCCCCGTTTATACTTCCTCGCATATGACGAGAGAAGCGGGAATCAAACGCCCCATCCGACGGGGAGGGCGGCTTGAATCGATATGCGCTTATTCCGGCAGATACCAAAAGGAGTGCATTTGGTATAAATAGGTTTTAGCGCCCTTCGGCATCTGCGTCAGGGCGTTGATTATGTTGTAATAATCACCGAAGCCGCTGCCGATACAAGTCGTGCCGAATGCGGCGAGGAAAACAAGCTGCGGAAAAGACAGCCCGATGATGTAGGGGAGAAATCCGAGCAGAAGGTTCGGCAGAAGACACATCAGAATGAATCGCCGCTTGGACATCGGCTCCGGGCCGACGACGAACAGCAAGCCCTGCTTCCGGTTGGTGTAGAGGTACACGTCCTGCTTGAAGCAGACGGCGTGCAGCAACTCGTGCGGAAACAGCGCGAGCAGCGCCGCAAGACAGCCCGCCGCAAAATGGATTGTATTTATGTACGCCCAGCAGCGAATCAAGACGGGAACGGCCAGCAGCAGCGTCAGCACAAACCCGCCGATGTTGGTGATTTGTGAAAGCGTTTTCATATCCTTCGCCTCCCGAAACGGGACGGCGTTCGGCTTGTGCTCGCCATGCGGCAGAGAAGCCGGATCTGAATTGTACGGCCCTTTGTAATGGAGCTTCAACGGCTTTCGTTCCTTTCTTACAGGCGCCTATCCGAAATCCGAACGCAGCGTACACGACCATCACATCCACTGCCGCACGCTGCGGCAGTGGCCGGCTTTCGGGCGCGTCTACCGCGCGTCGGTGACGGTGTAGGACTCGGGGATTTCAAACATCGCCGCGCTGACGTCGGCGCTGATTTCCACCGTGATGACCACCGTGTCGGACACGCTCTCGTCATAGCAGCGATAGCGTTCGAGCACGCCGCCGCTGAAAAAGAATTCAAAATCCTTGCCGGCCTCGTCGGTGTAGCTCTCGTACTCGTATTCGCGCCCGAACAGCTCCGTAGTGCCGCTGTCGGTCAGCGTGATGGCGCCGTTGTAAAGCTGCGGCAGCTCCACGCCGGCGTCGGCCGCGTTGACAATGATGGCGAGCTTGTTGTCGGTGTCGATGATGTAAACCGCGTCGCCGTCCAGCAGCATCCGCGACACGACGCCCGACACCTCGGTTTCCACATAGATGAGCGAGCCGTTGAAATAGGTCGTCGTCGTGTAGGGCATAGCGTCCCCGCCGACCGTTTTGGAAACCGTCGTTTTCAGCATCCTCCGGCTGCCGGCCAGAATGTCGGCGTAGGGCTTGGTCAGCGGTCCGACCTTGCTTTCGGCCGTGACGGACGAGCTTTCCTCCGGCGCCGCCGACGAATCGTCCGACGTTTCGGGGTTGGACACCACGGGCAGAGAGCTGCCGCCGGTGCTGCTCGTGTCGTCCGACGCGCCGGACGACGCCTCCCGGCTGCTTTCGCTTTCGGTCTGCGGCTCGGAGGACGCGTCGCCGCTGTCGTCCGCACAGGCGAACACGGAAACGAGCGCTATCAGCAGCGCAAGAATAAGCAGGGCGATTTTTTTCATATACAAACTCCGTTTTTCGGGCCCGGGGCAGGGCTTATTTTTTGTCGTCCGGCGCGTCGTCCGACGGTGCGCCGGCCTTCAACTCTTCAAGCAGCGCTTCGAGCTTCTTGTTGTAGCCGGTCTCGGCGGACTTGTCCGCGCCGCTGCCGGACGGCGATTTGAGCGTGGCGGCCAGCTCGTCGAGCAGCTCGTCGATGGATTTTTCGCTTTTTTCCGCATTCTCCGCCGCCCGGGGAGGGGCCTCGTCCTTCTGTGCGGGCGCTTCCGCCGCCTCTGCTTTCGGCTCCCGACGCTCGTCCTTGCGGGCGAACAGGTCGGCAAGCGCCTCAAAATCGTCGGCTTTTTCCGCGTTCTCGGGCTTGGCGGCTTCGGTTTTCAGGGCGGGGACGATGTCCTCCAGCGGCAGCTCCTTCGTCGCGCCGTCGGTTTTCGGCGTCGGCTGCGGGTCGGCCAGTCCGGCGGCGCGCAGCATCACGCGTTCGAGCTGGCGCAGGGGCATCTTGACGTCCGACTGCTTGAGGATGATTTCGGGCACGCCGGTTTTCATATTGTCGGAAAGCTCCTTGTACACCCGCTTGTCGGGAATCTCCTCCAGCCGGTCGATGGACTTGAGCGTCACGCCGAGCAGCAGCTCGTCCTCCGGCCCGAAGACCTTGATGCTCTCGACGTTCGACCACGGCACAAAGCCCGTGCCGCGCTGGCAGACCGTGTAGTCGCAGAAGCCGTTTTCGTCGATGAGCATTGCGTTCTGGGGGATAAAAATGCGGTAAATCGAGCTTGCCAGCATATAGGAAAAGTACAGAAGCCCGATGCCGCCCACCGCAAGGAAGGCGTAGAAGAGTACGTCGTCGAATTTTTTTATATAGGGGAAGATGATGCAGAAAATCGATGCCCCCGTCATCAGCAGCGACAGGATCGCCAGCAAGGGCAGCGAAGCGCTGCGCCGCTGGATGCGTGTGATGCCGTCATTCATAAACCGTTTCTCCTTTCATGATACGGGTTTTGCCGCGGCACAGGGGACGCGGCGCGGAAATGCGGGCGCGCAGGGCCGTCTGTTCGGCGCAGAAGCGCCGTTACAAGCGGCTGCGCAAAGCGTATGGCTGCGGTTGGGTTGAATCGTCGGGCAAAGGCGCCGGAACAGCGCCAATCCGTTTGCTTCGCATAGAAGCAGAAATCCCATCTTAAAAATAGAAATTTCGCATTTCATAATGGGGTACTATTGGCGTCGCGGATTCGCTCGCTTTACGCAAAGGAGCGAAAAACAGAGCTTGAAATCGAAGCTGGGGTTCTCGGAGTACTCGCGGATGCGTTCGCTTCACGCAGAAGAGCGGGAATTTTATCGTATATAGAGTTTAATAACCGGGAATGGGGTGCTTGGAGCACCCGCAGACGAGTTCGCTTCACGCAGAAAAGCGAAAATCTCTTCATATTATGGAATTTAATAACCGGGGATGGGGTGCTTGGAGCACCCGCAGACGAGTTCGTTTCACGCAGAAAAGCGAAAATCTCATCATATTATGGAATTTAATAACCGAGGATGGGGTGCTCCAACACATAGTCCACATAATTGCTGCGGCCGGCCATCGACCAGTGGAGACCGTCGCCGGCGTCGTACGAGCCGAGCAGATAGCCCGAGCTGTCCGTCATCGATTCCGCGACGTTCATAAAGTAGCAGCCGTTGTCCTTCGCCAGCTCCAGCAGCAGCATATTGAACTGGTCGATGCGCGCGTTCAGCTCCTTGATGTCCTTGGAGGTGTACTGCGGGTTGGCGCTGGTGCCCCAGGGCGACGCGGAAACGAGCACGATCTTGGAGCTCGGCGTCGCGGCTTTGATTTTGGTCAGCAGCGCTTTGTAAAGGTTGATATGTACGTTGACGTCGTAGATGGACATCCCGTTGGCGCCGAGGAACAGATACACGATTTCCGGCTTCAGCTCGCTCAGCCAAGCGATTGTGGTTTTGCCCGAAACGCTCGACTGATTGTAAACCGGATTCTGCGTGTAGGTCGCGTAATCGCTCACGCTCAGTCCACCGTACGCCAGCACGTCGTAGTCGGCCAGACGGTTGCCGTTCATCCCCATGTGGTAGGTCAGCGAGTCGCCGCAGAAGGCGATGCGCTCGAGGTAGGATTCGTCCGCCGCAATCGACTTCTTTTCAAGGTAGGTGCCCTTGAATTTCTGGAATTCGGCCTGCGTATAAGACATATTGTCCGGCACCTCAAGCTCATATTCCACGATTTCGTAGGGGAAGAAATGCTTGAGCAGCTTGTCGTTCTGCGTCTGCATATCGGTATAAAAGCCTTCGGTCTGCGCCGTGTCGGGCAGGCGCTCGTCATAAAAGACGTAGTTCGCCATCGAAACCGAAAGCGCCACGGCGAAGGATGTGGACACATACATCAGCTTTTGGTAAACGGTCATTGCGCTGCATCTCCTTTCAGGTATTTGTCGTCCGGCGCTTCATAGTCCTCTTCGGCAATATAGAAGTTGTTGCTGTAAACCTCGGTGCTGAAGATCGGATAGTCCACCCCGGGCAGATAGATGCGCAGGGTGTAAACGGTGCCCGCGGTCGCCGAATCGGCGTATTCCTCGGCAAAATCGGTGTCCCCCCGCGATTCGGCCAGCGCCAGCCCCTCCTCGTACAGACGGGAATATTCCTGCGAAAAGTCCTCGCCGCGGTTGGTCACGTTCTCCGACAGGTCGAAGGCCACGTCCCCGAAGCAGATCCGCTCGAACACATACTTATCCTTCGTGCCGCGCACGCGGTTGACCAGCGGGTATTCGTTGCCTTTGCTGTCGGTCAGGGTGTATAGCAGCTCCGTGCTGCCGTCGCCGCCCGCCGCCTTGCTGCTGTAACGAACCCCCAGCTCGAATTCGCCCTGCTCCGACGCATAATAGCAATTCTTGAGCTGTATGGTGCCGTCGTCGTTCATAAATTCCTCGGGGAAGACGGTGTAAAGCGCGAAATCGCCGCCCGTCTGTCCGGCTTCGGACCGCGTTTCGGCGGTGAAGATCATCTGCTCGACCAGATCAAGGTCCGACGTTGCTATTATACGGTAGATCAGAATCGCATATACGAGAAACGAAATGCCGTATATCAGATATTTGAAAATCTTTTTCACAATCTTGCCGGACTTCGACTGCCGGCCGTCGTCCTCGTCGGGGAAGTATTTGCCTTCGTAATCCATTGTGCGCTCCTGTCTCCGTCCGCCGCGTTGACATAACCCCTGCCGGACGGCGGTTTATCCACATATCCACCGACTTATCCACAATGGGGCGCGTGAATCTGCGCAACTTATGCACATTATCCACCGGGTTATCCACATCATCGTCGGTAAAAATCGGATTATTTTGCGTTTTTATGTAAACCTTTGGCTATTGCCAGTATTTTTTGCTCATGCTCCGCAGCTGCAGCGCCAGCCCGATGTGCTCCTTGCGGATGATCTCGCTTTTATCGAAATCCGCCGCCGTGCGCGCGACCTTGAGAATGCGGTCGTAGGCGCGTGCGGAAAGCGCGAACTTGTCGTAGGCGGTCTGCATCAGCCTCCCGCCGGCGTCGTCCATCCGGCAGAAGCGGCGGATGTCCGCCGGAGTCATCAGCCCGTTGCAGGTGAGGGCGCCGTCCGTCCGCGCCGCGGCGAAGGCCCGGGCGGCGATCACGCGGCTGCGGATCTCCGCGCTCGGCTCGGCCGGCTCGGTGCGGGACAGCTCGTTGTAGTCCAGCGCGGGTACCTCGACATGGATGTCGATTCGGTCCAGCAGCGGGCCGGAAATCTTGGCCGTATAGGCCAGCCGCGCCTTCGGTGTGCAGGTGCAGGCCTTGGTGGCGTGGCCGTAATAGCCGCATTTGCAGGGGTTCATCGCGCAGACGAGGATGAACGAGCAGGGGTAGTTGACCGTCCCGCTCACGCGCGTGATGTGTACGACGCGGTCCTCCAGCGGCTGGCGCAGCACCTCGCTGACCGAGCGGTCGAACTCGGGCAGCTCGTCAAGGAACAGAACGCCGTTGTGCGCCAGCGAGATTTCGCCGGGGCGCGGATTTTTGCCGCCGCCGGCCATGCTCGCGCAGGACAGCGTGTGATGCGGCGAGCGGAAGGGGCGTTCCGACACCAGCGATACGCCGGGCGGCAGAATGCCGGCCACGGAGTGGATTTTGGTCGTTTCGATCGCTTCCTCAATCGTCATCGGCGGGAGAATGGAGGGCAGCCGCGAGGCGAGCATGCTCTTGCCCGAGCCGGGCGGGCCGATCATCAGCACGTTGTGGCCGCCGGCGGCCGCGATTTCCAGCGCGGTTTTGGCGGCGTCCTGCCCTTTGATGTCCGCAAAATCCAGCGCGCGTGCGGCCGCTTCCGCGCGCAGCCGCTCCTCGGAGAAGGGCACAGGCGCAAGCTGCTTGCCGCCGGTCAGATGGTTGTAGAGCGACAGCACGTCCCGCACGGGAAACACCTCGATGCCCTGCGCGGCGGACGCCTCGGCCGCGTCGGCCTCGGGCAGAAAAATCTGCTTGTATCCCAAGTCGCGCGCCGAAATCGCCATCGGCAGCGCGCCGGTGATGTGCTTGACCTCGCCGGTGAGCGACAGCTCGCCCGCGAAGCATTTGCCGCCGTAGTCGATGCGTTCGGACGCGTCGGTGTTGATGAGCGAAAGCAGGATCGGCAGATCGAAGGACGACCCCTCCTTGCGCACGTCCGCCGGCGCGAGATTGACGGTGAGGACCCCGTTGTGCAGCGGCAGCCCGGACGAGCGCGCTGCGGCGCGGACCCGCCCGGCCGCTTCCTTCACGGCCGCGTCGGGCAGCCCGATGATGTCCAGCCGCGGACTGGGCGAGCCGACGCAGGACGACTCCACGACGACGGGGATGCCGTCGATGCCGTTGAGCGCCATAGTGCTGATGACCTTGATCATAACGCGTTCCCCTCGCAGTTTTCGGTATCGTACTATAATCCAATCCTATGATAGCACACCGGCGCTTTTTTTTCAAGATGTAAATGTAAACTAAAATTCCGACCCCCCCGGCGCCGAACGCGGAAGCCGTACTATGCTTTCCCGATCCTTCGGGTGTTATGCGCGCCGGCATATGGCCGGGATGTGAAAAAGAGATGCGAAAAACGAAAAAAAGTTGCGAAACATCTTTACAGAATCAAAAAAAAGTGGTATGATAAGTTGATACGAATAAAACGGAGCAGTCCGGCCGCGGCAAAAGGCGAACAAATCCCCTCCGCGCGGACGCTTTCGCGCGTTCGTAGCTTGTCTATAAGCATAAGCAAAAGAAAGGAATGGTCATGGTAATGGCAAGAAAAAAGATATCGATGGACGGCAACACGGCCGCAGCGCATGTTTCCTATGCGTTTACGGAGGTAGCCGGCATCTATCCGATCACGCCGTCGTCGGTGATGGCCGAGGTCACGGATAAGTGGTCTGCGGACGGCAGAAAGAATATATTCGGGCAGACGGTGAAGGTGGTCGAAATGCAGTCTGAGGCCGGCGCTGCCGGTACCGTGCACGGCTCGCTTGCCGCCGGCGCTCTGACGACGACGTACACCGCCTCGCAGGGCCTGCTGCTGATGATTCCGAATATGTACAAGATCGCCGGCGAGCTGCTGCCCGGCGTCATCCATGTGTCCGCGCGCTGCGTCGCTTCACACGCGCTCAACATCTTCGGCGACCACTCCGACGTGATGGCCTGCCGTCAGACCGGCTTTGCGATGCTCTGCGCCGGCAACGTGCAGGAGGTCATGGACCTCGGCGCGGTCGCGCATATGGCCGCCATCAAGGGCAGAGTGCCGTTCCTGCACTTCTTCGACGGCTTCCGTACCTCGCACGAGGTGCAGAAAGTCGAGGCGTGGGATTACGCCGATCTGGCCGAGATGGTCGATTGGGACGCCATCGAGGCGTTCCGCGAAAACGCGCTCAACCCCGAGCATCCCGTGCTCCGCGGCACCGCGCAGAACCCCGACATCTTCTTCCAGGCGAGAGAAGCCTGCAACAAGTACTACGACGCCGTGCCCGCCATCGTTGAGGACTATATGGCGAAGGTCAACGAGAAGTGCGGCACCGACTATAAGCTCTTCAACTACTACGGCGCGCCCGACGCGGAGAAGGTCATCATCGCGATGGGTTCTGTCTGCGATACGATCGAGGAGACCATCGACTACCTCAACGCCCGCGGCGAAAAGCTCGGCCTTGTCAAGGTGAGACTGTACAGACCCTTCGCGGCCGACCGTCTGCTCAAGGCGCTGCCCTCGACGGTCAAAAAGATCGCGGTGATGGACAGAACGAAGGAGCCCGGCGCGCTCGGCGAGCCGCTCTACCTCGACGTGGTCAATGCGCTCCGCGGCACCGCGTTTGAAAACGCACTCGTCGTCGGCGGCCGCTACGGCCTCGGCTCGAAGGACACCACGCCCTCCTGCATCATCGCCGTGTACAAGAACCTTGACGCCGAAAAGCCGATCAACGGCTTCACCGTCGGCATCGAGGACGACGTCACCGGCCTGTCGCTGCCGCTCGAGCCGGCGCCCAGCATGACGCCCGCCGGTACGGTCTCCTGCAAGTTCTGGGGTCTCGGCTCCGACGGTACGGTCGGCGCGAACAAGAACTCCATCAAGATCATCGGCGACCATACCGACAAATACATTCAGGCGTATTTCGCTTACGACTCCAAGAAGTCCGGCGGCATCACGGTTTCGCACCTGCGCTTCGGCGACAAGCCCATCCGCTCGACCTACTACGTTTCGCATGCCGATTTCGTGGCCTGCCACAATCCTTCCTATATATATCGCTATGATATCACCGAGGACATCGTGGAGGGCGGCACCTTCCTGCTGAACTGCCAGTGGTCTGCGGACGAGCTGGAGGAGAGACTGCCCGCGAAGGTCAAGCGCGACCTCGCCCGCAAGAAGGCCAACTTCTACATCGTGGACGCGGTCAGCATCGCGCGCCGTCTCGGCCTCGGCGGCAGAACGAACACCGTGCTGCAAAGCGCGTTCTTCAAGCTCGCCAATATCATCCCGCTGGAGGATGCCATCAAATATATGAAGGAAGCGGCGCATAAGAGCTTCTTCAAAAAGGGTCAGGCCATCGTGGATATGAACTACGCGGCGATTGACGAGGGCGTTTCGGCCGTGCACAAGGTCGACGTGCCCGCCGCTTGGGCCGATGCGGTCGATACCAACCCGGGTGACACGGAAATCACCGGCCGCAAGGAAGTGGTCGAATTCGTCAAGAAGATTATGATTCCCGTCAATGCGCAGCAGGGCGACAAGCTGCCCGTTTCCGCTTTCGTGGACGCGGCCGACGGCACGTTCCCGCAGGGCACCGCCGCCTATGAGAAGCGCGGCGTGGCCGTGGACATCCCCGAGTGGCATCCCGAAAACTGCATCCAGTGCAACTTCTGCTCGCTGGTCTGTCCGCACGCGACCATCCGTCCGGCGGCGATGACCGACGAGGACGCGAAGGCGTACCCCGGTATGAAGCTGCTGCCGATGACCGGCATGCCCGGCTATCAGTTCGGCGTCACCGTTTCTCCTCTGGACTGCCTCGGCTGCGGCTCCTGCGTGCAGGTCTGCCCGGGCAAGAAGGGCGAGAAGGCGCTGGTGATGAAGCCGTTCGACACCCAGCTTGAGCAGCAGAAGTATTTCGACGCCAGCTATAAGTTTGCCGACGACCCCGCAGTGCTTGCCAAGTTCAAGCCCGAGACGGTCAAGGGCAGCCAGTTCAAGCAGCCGCTGTTCGAGTTCTCGGGCGCGTGCGCGGGCTGCGGCGAAACGCCGTATGCCAAGCTGATTACACAGCTCTTCGGCGACCGTATGTTCATCGCCAACGCCACCGGCTGCTCCTCCATCTGGGGCGGCTCCGCGCCGTCGATGCCGTACACCGTCAATAAGGAGGGCAACGGTCCCGCTTGGGCGAACTCCCTGTTCGAGGACAACGCCGAGTACGGCCTCGGTATGGCGATTGCGATGCGCCAGAGAAGAGAGAAGCTCGCGGAAATCATCCGGAAGCTCGCCGACAGCGACTATGCGCTCGTCAGCGAGCCGGCGAAGCTGTGGCTTGCGTCGATGGACGACGCCGAGGGCTCCAAGGCGGCGTCGAAGGCGCTGACCGCGGCGCTGGAGCAGGCGGTCAAGGAGTGCGGCTCCTGCGGCTGCGAGCTTGACGCGCTGTACAAGAAGGCGCTGGCGATGAAGGACCTCTTCGTCAAGAAGTCGATCTGGATCTTCGGCGGCGACGGCTGGGCCTATGACATCGGCTTCGGCGGTTTGGATCACGCGCTTGCCACGGGCGAGGACATCAACATCTTCGTCTTTGACACCGAGGTGTATTCCAATACCGGCGGCCAGTCCTCCAAGTCCACCAACACCGGCGCGGTCGCACAGTTCGCCGCGGCCGGCAAGTCGCAGAAGAAGAAGGATCTTGCGGCGATCGCGATGTCCTACGGCTACGTTTATGTGGCGCAGGTCGCGATGGGCGCGGACTACAACCAGTGCATCAAGGCGCTCAATGAAGCCGAGCGCTATAAGGGCCCGTCCCTGATCCTCGGCTATGCGCCGTGTATCCACCACGGCATCAAGAAGGGTCTCGGCACGAGCCAGCTCGAGGAGAAGGCGGCGGTCGCCTGCGGCTACTGGCACACCTTCCGCTTCAACCCCGAGCTTGCCAAGGAGGGCAAGAACCCCTTCATCCTCGACTCGAAGGAGCCGACCGCCTCGTATCAGGACTTCATCCGGAGCGAGACGAGATACTCTGCGCTGCAGATCGCGTTCCCGGACAGAGCCAACGTGCTGTTCGGCGAGGCCGAGGTGCAGGCAAAGGAGAAATACAACAAGCTCAAAAAGCTTGCTGAGCAATAATCGCGCGGCAAAACCGCGCTGCGGCGGGGCGGACAAGAGCGGTGCTTTTGCCCGCCCGCGCCGTTGGCGCGCTTCCGCTCGCGGGGAAGGAACGGCGGCAGAAGAATGAAGCCTGAAAGGATCAAAAAAGCGGGATATACATACCTGAACGTCGCGGCGGTCGTCGCGTGTCTGGCGGTCATCGCCCTCATACTGGCCGCCGTGCTTTTCCGCGCGCCGGGGGAGGATGTGCCCTCCGTGCCGTCGGAACAGGCGTCTTCCGCGCCGCCGGACGAGTCGAGCGCGGACGATGACGTTTCGGGCGCCGAGAGCGAATCGCCGTCCGGGCCGTTTGCGGCGCTCACCGAGCTATCGGTGGCGAATACGCAGGTGTCCGAGGGCGATTTGATACTCGTTTCCAACGAAAATACATATGCGCACCCCGATCCCGACGCGCTGACGAGCATCTTTGAGAACAAACGCGGCTCGTATAAGTGCGGCGATACGGCGGGGCTTGCCGAGGAACGCGCGCTCGACGCGTTCAACGATATGCTCGACGATTTCTATGCGGCGACCGGCCGCGGCTCGGTCACGGTGCTTTACGGCTATCTGACGCCCGAGCAGGCGGGGGACCGCTACAACGCCGCCTCCGATAAGGCGCACGCCGCGCAGGCGGGCGGGAGCGATTTCCATACGGGCCTCTCCTTTTCGCTGACCGTGTATCCGCAGAGCGACGGCAGCATCGGAGACGGCAGCTATGCTTGGCTTGCCGACAACGCGCACCGCTACGGCTTTGTCCTCCGCTATCCTTCGGATAAGCTCAGCGTGACCGGCATTACGCCGTCCGACGGACATTACCGTTATGTGGGCCGCGCGGCCGCAGCGTATATCTATGAAAACGGCCTCTGCCTGGAGGAGTTCCTCGACCGTGTCGAACAGGCCACGCCCGAGGAGCCGCTGCGCTGGGACTGCGAGGCCGGTTCGTTCGCCGCGTATTTTCAGCGCGCAACCGGCGAGACGCAGACGACGATCCGCGTCCCCGCTTCGCTCGAATATTCGGTGAGCGGGAACAATCGTGACGGATTTGTTGTTATCGCGTCGGTCGGATGACCGAAAGGCGTCTTGGCGCGCCGTGTGCGGCGTGTATGTGCAGAACATCTGTTTTGTGAACCTTGCCAGAGTGTAAAAAACGAAGGCTTAAATTTGTATATTTTGCACAATAAAAATCGGCAATTTTTTGCTGGTTTTTTTGTTCGCCCGCTTAAGTCGCGATAAAGAACAAATTATAAACAAAACAATTTTTGCTGCGTTTTTTCACGCCGATGCGGCTTGCTTCCGCCGACGTCTGAAAACATCCGTATTTAAGCTCTGTTTAAGGTGCGGGAAACGATTTCCTATCGAAATTGCATAGTTGTGTTTACAGTCCCCTGTAAAGACAATGTATAAACCGCGTCTTTTTTACGGCTTCCCGCATGCCCGTCGGCCGTTGTGGGAATCGGTGCATAATGGACAAAAGAAGCGTGCCCAATATATGCACACTTGACAAATCGACGGAGGTATGCTATTATTTAATATAAATAATTAGGAAAACGCCGTAGTGCATTTTCCACAAAGCATGTAACGATTTGGTAGGAGGAAACCACAGATGACCAACATGAAGAAGCAAGCCAGAAGGGGATTCTGCTTTTTCCTGATGTGCGTTATGCTTTTTACAAGCTATGCGTTCCTTGGGACGGGGCTGTCCGCTTCCGCGGTTGTTGAAAGTGTCGGCGGTTCGGATTCTCTTGTCCGCACTTCTCTGGCGGAGATCAAGAGCGTCCTCACGGGTCTGACCTACGGCGAATATCTCACTTCACACGAGAACGCCGCCAAGGCAGATACGGTGATCGATATCGATATCGCGGACATCTTGACGGAGACCACCGACAGCAGGGGCAACGTCGTCAAGCAGACCACCGCGACGGTCGAGAATGTCTCCGGCAGCGATTACGGCACGGACGGCAGCGTTCTGCTTGTCGGCGACAACGGCAAGATTACATGGAACGTGAACATCGAGAAAAGCGCGATGTACTCGATCGTGATCGAGTACTTTACGGGCGACATCTCCGTTCATGACGCCGACGGCAACGTTGTCAGCCAGGGCAAATCGTCTTCGATCGAACGGATGCTGCTCATTGACGGCAGCGTGCCCTTCAAGGAAGCGCGTTCGATCGTCCTGTACAAGTCTTGGTCCGACCATTATCTCGTGGTCGACGAGAACAACAAGGCCGTGCTCGACGAAAACGGCAACAAGCAGTACTTTACGTCCGCGAGCGAAAAGTTTCAGGAGTTCGTGAAGGACCAGGCCAATCAGAACAGCGACAGCAAGCGCCTGTTTGTGACCGACTCGACCGGAAATGAGCTGCGGCCGGATAAGCTGCTCAACGATAGCTGGGTCGAAAAGGCGCTGGTCGATTCCACCGGCTATTACGATTCGCCGCTCGAGTTCTACCTCGAGGAGGGCGAGCACATGCTTACGCTGGAAACCGTGCGCGAGCCGATTGCCATTAAGAGCATCAAGCTGTGTACGGTCGAGCAGCCCGACTCGTATGAGGCTTACCTCGAAAAGCATGCTTCCGCTTCGGATTACAGCGGCAGTGACAAAATCTATATCCAAGCGGAATATCCCACCGCAACCTCCGACCGAACCATATATCAGCTTAACGACAGATCCTCGGTCATCACGATGCCGCAGGATCCCGCGCTCATCAAGATGAATGAGATCGGCGGCGAAAAATGGCAGTATGCCGGTCAATGGATCGAATACACGGTGACGGTGCCGGAAAGCGGCTTCTATATCATTGTGCCGCGCTCCAAGCAGGATGTCTACGCCGGTATGTACACCTCGCGTAAGGTCTACATAAACGGCGAGGTGCCGTTCGCCGAGGCGGCGAATCTCCGCTTCGATTATTCGAGCGACTGGCAGACCAACCCGCTTTCTTCGGCCGACGGAGAGACGCAGTATAAGTTCTATCTCGAGGAAGGCGAAAATACCATCCGCTTTGAAGCGGTGCTCGGCGATATGGCCGAGATTCTGCGCGAGGTGGAAAATTCGCTGAACACCATCAACGAGTATTACAGAAAAATTCTGATGCTCACCGGGTCCGACCCCGACGAGTACCGTGACTACAATTTCCAGCGCATTATGCCCGACGTGCTTCGCGGCCTCGTGCAGCAGGCGGACGCGCTTTACGCCGTTTCCGACCGTCTGGCCGAGATCACCGGCGGCAAGGGCGAGCATTCCGCTACGCTGGACAAAATCGCTCTGATTGTCGAGTATATGGGCAAATATCCCGACACCATCGCGGCGCGTCTGTCGAGCCTGAAGGATCAGTTGGCGGCGCTCGGCTCGTGGCTGACCTCGACGCAGAACCAGCCGCTCGATCTGGATTACATCTGCCTGCAGGCGCCCGGCACCGAACCGCCGGAGGCCGAGGCCGGCTTCTTCGCGTCCGTCTGGGGCGAAATCAAGAAGTTCATTATGTCGTTCTTCTCCGATTATAACTCCATCGGCTCGGCGACCGACGAGGTGACGACCGAGGAGCTGGAAGCCGCCGGCATCGAGGTCTGGACGGCGACCGACCGCGACAGAGCGCAGATCATCCGCTCGCTCGTTGACGACGATTTTGCCGAGCGCTACGGCATCCCTGTCAACGTTCAGCTCGTCGTCGCCTCCACGCTGATGCCTGCGACGCTGGCCGGAACCGGCCCGGACGTTTCGATGGGCAACACGCAGGATACGGCCATCAACTATGCCATCCGCTCCGCCGTCTATTCGCTGAACAGCACGGAGCACGGCTACGATTTCAACGATTTCTCCAAGTATGAGGATAATCCCATTTACCGCGACATTCTCGACGACGTCGCCACCTTTGACGAGACGATGGAGCGCTTCGCGCCTGCCGCTGCGGTTCCGCTGACGCTGTACGGCGAAACCTACGGCATTCCCGAGAATATGAGCTTCTCGATGATGTTCTATCGCAAAGACATCTTCGTCGAGCTGGGCATCGAGGTTCCGAACACTTGGGACGACTTCTATTCCATTTTTAATAAGCTCCAATCCAACAATCTGGACATTGGTTTCCCGACGGGCCTGACCGGCTCGACCATCCTGATGTATCAGCTCGGCGAGACGATGTATAAGGAAGGCAACTACGACGCGTATATGGAGCAGTACGGCGACATCCTGCGCGCCAACGGCCAGACGTATATCAATTCCGACGGTCAGGAAATCCCCAAGACCGACGGTATGGAAATCAACTTGAACTCCAATACGGCGCTGGCCAAGTTCAAGGAAGTCTGCCAGCTCTTCACGATGTACAGCTTCCCCGTCACCTATACCTTCGCAGACCGCTTCAGACAGGGTACGATGCCGATCGGTATTGTGGATTATACGACGTATAACCAGCTAATCGTTTTCGCACCTGAAATCAAGGGTCTGTGGGAATTTACGCCTCTGCCCGGCACGCTGGACGAGGAAACGAATACCATCGACAATACGACGGTCGCGTCCGTTACCTGTATGATGATGATGCGGTCTGTCACCGAGGCCAATCACTTCTCCGCTTGGGTGTTTATGCAGTGGTGGTCGAGTGCGGAAATCCAGAGCGATTTCTGTAACGAGATGGTCGCACTGCTCGGCCCGTCCGGCAAGCAGAACACGGCGAATATCGAGGCACTGGAGGGGATGTCCTGGTCGAAGGATGAGCTCGACAACCTGAAGGCGCAATTCAATGCGGTTACCTGTACGCCGGAATATCCGGGCGGCTACATCATTGCCCGGTATGCGAACTTTGCGTTCCTCGACGTCTATAACGACGGCGACGAGCCGGTGGAAAAGCTGCTGTCCTATGTGGATGACATCAACAGCGAGCTGACCAGAAAACGCAAAGAGTTTAATCTGCCTACGGCCGACGAATTCCCTCTGGATCAAAATTGACCGAGGAGACCCCAATCATCTGTTAGAGGAGGATAATAATGGCAAATTCCACCACGGCCGAGCATGCTGTTATTAGAAGAGATATATCGAAATTCAAGTGGACGATGATGCAGGTAAAGCAGCATAAAGTCGCTTACCTGATGATCGCACCGTTTTTCATTCTCTTCTTTATCTTTACGGTTGTTCCGGTTCTGCTTTCGATCGTGCTCAGCTTTACCACGTTCAACCTGCTCGAATGGCCGACGCTTGTGTATGCCGACAACTATATCCGGCTGTTTCTCGACGATGAGATTTTCCTGATCGCCGTCAAGAATACGCTGATGTTCGCAATCATCACCGGCCCCGCATCCTATCTGCTGTCGCTGTTCTTCGCGTGGTTCATCAACGAGCTGCGCCCGAAGATCCGTGCGGTCGTCACGCTGCTGTTCTACGCGCCTTCCATTTCCGGCAACGTGTATTTGATCTGGACGATCATCTTCTCCAGCGACCAGTACGGCTACGCCAACGCGCTGCTGATGAAGTTCAACATCATCCAGAAGCCGATTCTGTGGTTTCAGGACGAAAAGTACATTTTCACGCTCGTCGTCCTTGTCGCCCTTTGGACCAGCTTGGGTACCTCGTTCCTGACCTTTATCGCCGGCTTTCAGGTCGTTGATAAAAGCCTTTACGAGGCCGGCGCCGTTGACGGCGTGAAAAACCGCTGGCAGGAGCTGTGGTTCATCACTCTGCCGACGATGCGCCCGCAGATGATGCTCGGCGCGATCCTTGCCATCACGCAGTCCTTCGGCTTCGGCGCGGTCATCACGGCGCTCGTCGGCTTCCCGAGCCCGAACTATTGCGTACACACAATTATGCACCATCTGGACGACTATGGCGGCCAGCGATTTGAAATGGGTTATGCTTCGGCCATCGCGACGATCCTCTTCTTTATGATGATCGGTTCCAACCTGCTGGTGACGAAGATTCTTAGAAAGGTGGGCTCGTAAAATGGCTAAACTCAGAAGCAAAGTCAAACAGCCCAAAGAGCAGTTCAAGCGCTCCGTCACCCGTTCGGTCGGCGGCGATATCGGTATTTATATCATCCTTGCCATTTTCGGCGTGATTATGGTGCTGCCGCTCGTTTATGCGATCGCGCAGTCCCTCAAGCCGCTGGATGAGCTTTGGGTGTTCCCGCCGCGCTTCTTCGTCGTCAACCCGACGTTCAAGAACTTCACCGACCTGTTCAAGCTGATGGGCGACTCTTGGGTGCCCTTCTCGCGGTACATATTCAACACGGCCTTCATCTCCGTCGTCGGTACGGCGGGCAACGTGCTGTTCTCCGCGTATGCGGCGTATGCCATCGCGAAAATCCCGTTCCCGGGCCGCAATTTTCTGTTCAAAATCGTTGTATACTCCCTGATGTTCAACTCGACCGTCACGGGTATCACCAACTTCATCACGATGTCGGCGCTCGGCTGGGTGGATACATACTTCGCGGTCATCGTACCCGCGTTCTGCACCACCTTCGGCCTGTACCTGATGAAGCAGTTTATGGAAACCTCGGTTACGGACGCCGTTCTCGAATCCGCGCGGCTGGACGGCGCGTCCGAAAACAAGATTTTCTGGAAGATCGCCATGCCGATGGTCAAGCCGGCGTGGATTACGCTGATCATCTTCGCGTTCAAGGATCTGTGGAACTCCGGCGCGAATATGTACATTTACAGTGAACAGCTCAAGACCTTCAACTACGCCATCAGCCAGCTTGTCACTTCCGGTATCTCGCGTTCCGGCGTAAGTGCGGCTGCGACGGTCGTGATGATGATCGTACCGATTCTGGTCTTCGTCATCACGCAGAGCAACGTCATCGAGACGATGTCGGCATCCGGTATGAAAGACTAAGGGGGAGAGAAGTATGAAAAAAAAGCTCGCAAGAATTTTCTTCCTGACCGTCTGTTTGCTGATGATTCTTTCCGTCTCGGCGGGCGCGATCGTGCCGTATACGACGTACACATATAACGTCAACGGCGTACAGCAGAACAGCCCGCATGCGTATGTGCCGCAGCAGGTGATTTCCTCTGCGTCCATCAAGCAGGGGCTTGCGAACCGTGTGAACGAAATCGCTTCCGATAAATATGGGGAGAATTTCCTCGATTTGCAGGCGATTTACGACATCTGCGTTGACGACCTCGGCCATGTTTATATCGTCGATTCCGGCTCGGCTTCTACGGCCGGTTCGGGCCGCATCATCTGTCTGGATGAAAACTATAACCTGCGCCTCGTCATCAACGAGTTTGTGAACGATCAGGGCGTACCCGATTCGTTCTCCGAGCCGAAGGGCGTGTTCGTCACGGACACGGAAATCCTTGTCGCCGACTCCGGAAAAGCGAGAATCGTCATTTTCGATAAGGTCGGCAATTTCAAGACCATCGTTCCCGAGCCTGCGAGCGACGTGTTCCCCGAGGCAAGCGTTTACACGCCGGTTGCGGTCGCGACCGACGCGGCCGGCCGTGTCTACGTCGTCTCCTCGACGACGAACTACGGCGTCATTTCGCTCAACCGTGACGGTTCCTTCAACGGCTTCATCGGCCCGCAAAAGGTTACCATCGACGCATGGGACTATTTCTGGCGTATGTTCCAGACGGCGGAGCAGAAAAAGTCCAATGTTCAGTATGTCCCGACCGAGTACAACAACCTCACCATCGACGCGGACGGCTTCCTCTATGTGACCACGTCTTCCATCGACGCGGCGCAGCAGCAGGCTGCCATCCAGTCCAAGAGCAAGGCGGACACCTACGCGCCGGTCAAGAAGCTCAACCCGAGCGGCACCGACGTTATGAACCGCAACGGCTTCTTCCCGCCCTCCGGCGAGGTGGACGTTTACAACGGTACCGGCAATAAGGACATCACCATCTCCGGCGCCTCTAAGATTGTGGACGTGGCGCTCGGTCCGAACGGGATGTGGAGCATCATTGACCAGAAGCGCTCGAAGGTGTTCACCTACGACTCCAACGGTGTGCTGCTGTTCGTGTTCGGCGATATCGGCGATCAGGTCGGCAACATTCAGAATTTGCAGGCCATCGCGTATCAAGGCTCGAACATTCTGCTGCTCGACTCCACCAACAACACCATCACGGTCTACAAACGCACCTCCTACGGCGATCTGATTGCAAACGCGCTTCAGAACACCGAGGACCAGAACTACGACGCGGCGGTCAACTATTACACCGCCATCCTTCAGCGCAACAACAACTACGACAGCGCCTATGTTGGCATCGGCCAGAGCCTTTACCGTGACGGCGAGTACATGCAGGCGATGCAGTACTTCAAGTACGCCTATGACACGGTCAACTACTCCGAAGCCTACTCGGCATACCGCAAGGAATGGGTCGAGGATTACGTCATCCTAATCCCGATCATCATCGTGGCGATTTGTCTGCTGATCAGCTGGTTCTTCCGCCACGCGAAGAAGGTCAACAAACGCGGCCATGCATATAAGGAAAAGCGCTCGCTCGGCGAGGAGCTTTGGTATGCAATCTATGTGATTTTCCATCCGTTCGACGGCTTCTGGGATATCAAGCATGAGAAGCGCGGCTCGGTAAAGGGCGCGACGACGATCCTCGCCATTACGGTGGCGGCGTTCCTGTATCAGTCGGTCGGCCGCGGATGGCTGTTCAATCCATATCAGAACGGTGCAAGCTACATTATGGTCTTTATGTCCGTGCCGCTGCCCGTCGCGCTGTGGGTGATTGCCAACTGGTGCTTGACGACGCTGTTCGACGGCGAAGGCACGCTGAAGGACGTGTATATCGCAACCTGCTACGCCCTTACGCCGCTGCCGCTGTTCGTCATCCCGATGACGATCGTTTCCAACTTCGTTACGGCGGATGAGATGTCGCTCGTTTCGATGTTCCTGACGCTGGCTTATGTCTGGACCGGGTTCCTCATCTTCTTCGGAATGATGACCGTCCACGATTACACGCTGGGGAAGAACATCGCCATCTCGCTCTGCACCCTGCTGGGAGCAGTGATTATCATGTTCATAGCGATGCTGTTTACCGGTCTGATCCAGAAGGTATTCACATTCGTCTATAATATTATTGTAGAGATACAATTCCGAATGTAGCAGAAAGGAGCAGCTCATTATGAGACAATTCAAACGTATAACGGCAACGCTGCTGACGTTCTTGCTGCTGGTACCTTTTCTCACCGCTGTAAACGCCTTTGCCGCCGATGAGTCGGAGGACGTAGACGTTTGGGAGGATGTGCTCAAGCCCGCATATATGAAGGCGGAGTTCACCTCGATCGACGAACGCATCAAGGGCGACGGGAATGCCATCGCCGCGATGGAGCAGAAGCTTGTCAAGGACGGCTATGCGCTCTACGTCGATGCCAAAACCGGCGAAGTTGTCGTGCTCAAGCTCATCGCAGAGGGCGACGACTATAAGCGTAATGAGGACGGTTCGTATGCCTATTCGGGTTATTATTCCACCAACCCGTACTCCATAGGCAGCAGCAAATCCTCCACCGGCGCCTCGAGTACCGAGGCAACGAAGTCGAAGCTGTACGCACAGATTCTGCTCGACTTCATCGATAACGACACGACCACCTCCTACAACTCCTTTGACGACTGCGCCATCAGCGATCAGCTCACCGTCAAGGATATCCGCAACGGCATCCGCGTCGAATATACGCTCGGCCGCGAGGAGACCAATTACCTCGTGCCGCGTGTGATTAAGGCGGATAAGTACGAGGCGCTGCTGGAACAGATGAAGCAGAACGCCGAGATCGAGCGCCACTGGAAACAGTTTGACGCGTATTATACCAAGAAGGACCTCGATGATCCGACCATCACCGAAAAGACGAAGGTGCAGATCGAGATGGCCTTCCCGATTACGAAGCAGTTTGCCATCTACGTCTGCGACGAGACCATCGTTCCGGCGAAGCTGTCGCTGCTGGAGGAGTATATCAAGCTCTACACCGACTATACTTTCGAGCAGATGGACGAGGACCACGCCGAGACCGAATACGTCTCCAACGATAAGACGCCGCCGCTGTTCAAGCTGGCGCTGGAGTATACCATCGACGAAATGGGCCTCTCGGTCCGCTGCAACGCGGGCAACGTCCGTTTCGACTCCTCCGCCTTCACGCTCAGCAACATCGTGATGCTTCCGTATGCGGGCGCAGGCAACGTCAACAACGAGGGGTATGTGTTTACCCCGGACGGCTCGGGTACGATCATCGAGTATGAGGACATCGTGGGCAAGAACTTCACGATCACCAGCTCGATTTACGGACAGGATCAGGCTTTCCATACGATTACGGGCCAGAACAAGGAGGTTATCCGCCTGCCTGTGTTCGGCGCGGTCGAGGTGGAGACCAGCACCGAAACCGTTACCAGAACCGAGACCTATGTCGACGAAAACGGCGATGAGCAGCAGCGCGAGGTCACCGAGCAGGTGGTCGTCGAAAAGCCGAGAGGCTTTCTGGCGGTCATCGAGAGCGGTGAATCGCTGGCAAAGGTGACCGTCGAAAACGGCGGCGCCAGCCATATGTTCTGCTCGGTTTATACCAGCTTTAACCCCCGTCCGAACGACTCCTATATGCTCGACGGCGGTCTGTCCGTCGGTACCAACGCCGTCTGGACGGTCGAATCCGAGCGTAAGTATACCGGCGACTATCGGATGCGCATCTTCATCCTCGACGAGGACAACGCCACCTATACGGGTATGGCGAACGCGTACCGCGAATACCTTGTTTCGTCGGGCATATTGACGAAGCTGGAGTCGGACGGCAAAGACATTCCGCTCTATCTGGAAACGCTCGGCGCGCTGGAAACGACCAAAACTGTGCTCGGCGTCCCGGTCTCCGCGACCGTTTCGCTGACGAGCTTCAGGAATACCATTGACATCCTCTCCAAGCTCAAGGAGGAGGCTTCGATCACCAACGTCAAGATTCGTATGGTCGGCATTGCGAACGAAGGACTTGTCCCGCTCGCTCCCATCAGCTTCGATATCGTCGAGGAGCTGGGCGGCGAAGAGGGCTTCCGCGAGCTTCAGGCTTACGCGAACGACAACGGCGTCGTCCTCTATCCCGATTTTGACTACGCGCGTGCGTACAAGGACACATGGTTTGACGGCTTCGATTCGAGCACCGACCTGTCGCGTACCATCGATGACCGTATGGCCGGCTATCGGATCTATGACCCGACCTGGCAGGGCTTCATCGAAATGGGCACCGGCGTGATTTCGCCGAACGTGATGGAGACGATGTACGATAAGCTCTATAAGGAATATGAGCAGTACAACGTCGGCGGCATTTCGGTCGCTACGCTCGGCTCGGATTTGAACTCCGACTTCAACGAGGACGAACCGCTGAACCGCGAGGACTCCAAAACCGCTGTCGTGAAGCTCCTGCAAAAGATCAAGGAGAATAACGGCAACGTGATGGTCTCGGGCGGCAACGCGTACACGCTTGCGTATGTCACCGACATCATCGACGTTCCGCTCGACGATTCGCAGTATAAGTACTCCGGCGGCACCGTGCCGTTTATGGGTATGGTCCTTCACGGGTATAAGGAATTCGCCGGCAGCGCCATCAATCTGGCGGGCGACTACCAGTACACCCTGCTGAAGACCATCGAAAACGGCGCCAACCCGTACTTTGTTATCGCTTATGAGAATACCTCCGAGCTGAAGCAATATTCGGGCAACTCCAATCTGGCGGAGTATTACTCGGTCCGTTACAACATCTGGCTGCAGGATATGGTCGATACGTACAGAGAACTGAACGAGGCGCTCAAATCGGTCAGAAATGCCGCCATCATCGACCACGAGTTCCTTGACGAGAACAATAAGGTCGTGAAGGTGACGTACGATAACGGCGAGTGCTTCTATATCAACTACCTGCTGACGTCTTATGAAGTGGAAGGCACGGACATTGTCATTCCGGCCGAAGACTTCGTGAAAACGAATGCGTAAGAGAGAGGAGAGGTAAAGATGGATAATGCAAAAGAAGTCGTAAAGACTGTCAAAGCACCTAAGCCGCAGACCGCTCCTAAGCAGCGCAAGGGAAAATCGCTCGAACGCCAAAAGGCGAAAATGGGCTGGCTGTTCGTAGCCCCCTTCCTGATCGGCTTCGTGCTGATTTACCTTCCGCTGATCTTCGAATCGCTCAAGTTCTCCTTCAGCGAGATGCATACCCAGCCGGGCAGCGGCTATATCACCGAATTCGTCGGGTTTGAAAACTATTCCGCGGCGCTGTTTGAAGACCCAGATTTCGTCAGGACGCTTGTCACCACGCTGAAGGATCTGGCCATCAACATTCCGGCCACCGTCATCTTCGCGCTGTTCATGGCGATCATGCTCAACCAAAAGATGCGCGGCAGAGCCGTGTTCAGAGCCATCTTCTTTATCCCGGTCATCGTTTCGACCGGTATCATCGCCAGCATTGATAATCAGAATATCTTGGCCGAGGCGATGCAGAATGCCACCGATATGTCATCAGGCAATATCGAGGGCGCCGCATCAGGCACCGAGTTCATATCCGCCATTGATATTTCGCGGTTGTTCTCAAGCATCCAGATCGGTACGAGTACGATCGAGTGGATTACGTCGCTGGTCAATAACATTTATGACATCGTCAACCGCTCGGGCGTGCAGATGCTGATTTTCCTTGCGGGCCTCCAGTCCATTTCGCCGGCCATTTACGAGTCGTGCTATATGGAGGGCGCCTCCGCTTGGGAAACTTTCTGGAAGATCACTTTCCCGATGATCAGCCCGATGATTCTGGTCAATACCATTTACACGATTATCGATTCGTTTACGTCAGCGGATAACGCGGTTATGCAGACCATTCAAACGGTCTACAATGCGTCCGGCCGTATGACGGAATCGGTCGCGATGTCCTGGATTTACTTCCTCATCGTCATCCTGATTTTGGCGGTGATCGCAGGCATCCTGTCCGCGTTCGTCTTCTATCAACGCAGAGATTAAGGGGGAAAGGGTAAGAAATGGATAACGTAAATAAGGTCAAATCCGATCCCCGTCTTCGCAAATTTGACGAGAAGACGACGTTTTGGGAGCTGCTGAGATATAAATATCTCACCTTCTACTTCTTCAAACGCGTCTGCTGGGCGGTTTTCCGGCTGGTGCTGCTGATCGGTATTTCGTATGTCGTGCTGTTCCCGTACATCTCGAAGATCGCCGGCTCGTTTATGAGCCGTGAGGACTTCGTGGACGTTATGGTTAAGCTGATCCCGAAATATCCCACGCTGGACACCTATAAAGCCATCATCAACGACAATGAGTATTTCAAAGCGCTGTTCAACACGACCACGCTTTCGCTGCTCTGCGGCGTTGCACAGATGCTCACCTGCGCCGTCGTCGGCTATGGTCTGTCGAAGTTCAAGTTCAGGGGCAGAAACATCCTGTTCTTCGCGGTCATTTTCACGATGGTCATTCCGCACGAAACGCTGCAAATGTCCCTGTTTATGAAGTTCCGCTACTTCGACATCTGGGGTATCTACGGCTTTATCGCCAAGACCTTCGGCCTCTCAACAGAGGCGACGCCGGCCATCGCCAACCTGCTGAATACCTATTGGCCGCTGGGGATTCTGTCCTTCACCGGCTTGGCATTCAAGAACGGTCTGTACATCTTCATCATGCGCCAGTACTTCAAGGGCGTTCCCGATGAGCTTGAAGAGGCGGCGTATGTGGACGGTGCGGGCGTCATCAAGACGTTCATCCGCATCATCCTGCCGATGTCCGTACCGATGCTGGTTACGATCTTTATGTTCGCGTTCTCGTGGCAATGGACCGACGAGTTCTATACCGGCCTGTTCTTCACCGACAAGACGAAGAATTGGCTGCTGCCGAACATCGTCAAGATTCCGGCCTCGCTGGATACCGAGTATGCGGCGCAGACCACATACAAAGCGGCTATCCGAAATACCTGCGGCCTGCTGATTCTGGCGCCGCTGGTCATCATCTACCTCTTCGCGCAGCGTACGCTGATCGAAGGCGTGGAAAGAAGCGGTATCACCGGTTAAACGCCGCTTGTCATATCGATTCTCCGACAAAGAACGGGTGCAGATTTGCACCCGTTCTTTTTATATCTACTGTAAACGACCGGCTGTTCGGCGCGGTGCTGTAAGAATGCCCGTAGGGGGGCGGCTGACAGCCGCCCCCCTACGGGCGCATTGTATGCGTCCCTGTGAAATGTTTTCTTATTCCAGCGCCCTATTCGGTATGTTGTCGGAGTAGGAAAGACATTTCAGCGCGAAAGTGCTTTGCTGTGAAACGAGGTTTTCCTGCCGCAGCGTCCGATGCAGTCGGGCTTTTTTGTATGCGGCAGAGCAGGACAGCTTTCAACTCTTGCTTAAGCCGCAGCGCCCGGCACAGCCGGGCTTTTTTTGTATTCCAAAATCAAATATGCCCGAATAAAGCGATTGTAGGCCGAAGGCAGCCAAAGCTGTTGTAGGCTGGAAGCAGCCGAAAGCGTGGCTCGTGGGCGCGGTGTTTTCGTGCCGCAGCGGCCAAAGGGAACCGCCAGGTCGGTATCGTTTTGTTTTGCAGAAAAATTGTGTACGAAAAGGTAGACTTTTTCGTTCTAAGTGTGTACATAAACGCAAATCAATTCCAAATACGGAAAGCGTGCGCAAAACCTTGCCAAATGCACATGTCTTGCGTAAAAATTGGAATTATTTGTATTATAGCACAAGCGAACGAAAAAGTCTAATTTATCGTTTAGGCGCCGTAAACCGCTGCGTGTGCAGGCCGAATCCCAAAGCCAAATGCAAAACAGAAAGGAAATCCGACTATGAAGACAAAAGGCAAATGGCTTCCGCTGCTGCTGTGCCTGCTGCTGACGCTGACGGTACTGCCGGCGGCCGCACTGGAGACGTCTCCCCGCGAGCTGGTCGTCGACCACGCCGCAGCGCCCGTTGCGGGGGAAACCTACCCGACCATTCAGGCGGCAATCGACTTCATCGCCGCCGAACAGGCTGCGAACAACGACGGCACCCCGTGGCGCGTGTTGGTTCGAGCCGGCACATACGACCGCTTTGACGTGCCGCTGCGTACGAAAAACATCACAATTGAGGGCGAGTCGCGTGAGAACGTAATTGTGCGCGTTTTGCAGGCGGACGACGATACGTTTTGGGGCGCAAGCCACGACAGCGGCGGCATCACGCTGCGCGGAACCGACATTACGCTGAAAAATCTGACGATTCAAGCCGGCACGCGGCAGATGAGCGGCTTTACGGCCGCCGTAGGCGTCCACGACGGCAACGTCGGCGGCAGCGCATTCTCGTGTGCCATTGAGGCTTGTACGCTGACCGGCGCAGGGAGCGGCGACGCTTTTCTGTTCGACTGCCCGACCTTCCGGGTTGAAGGCTGCACCGTCACCGGCTTTATGCAGGCCGTGGAGTTTTACGGGGACAATTTCGCCGCGACCGACTGCGCTATCCGCGATAACACCATCCGGGACTGCGTATACGCCATTCATGGCTATTATGGCGGCGCGGCTGCGGACGGGTATATGGAAATCACCGGCAATACGATCACGGGCGCGGCCGACCGTTTTGCCGTCATCGCCGTTCTGGACCAGAACAACACCGGCGCCGTTCGCTTGTGTGTGGAGAACAATACGTTCAGCCGCACCATTGTTGGCGCGACCAATATGCGCAAGGACGGCGACGTGAAGCAGGGAAGCATGGAGGCCCTGCAAAACGCCAACACCTTTGCCGATTACAGCTTCATCGTCGACGCGTACTGGTATGCGGCGGACGATTACGGCTCGGCGTTCATCGACCCGATCCAACACACGGATAAAATCGCCGTCTGGTACGCCGACCCGACGACCGAAAACGGTTATTTCACCACCGAGGAGGCGCAGGAAGCGCTTGAACAGTTCGGCACCGCCGGCCGGTTTATTGAAATTAACGCGCCGCTGCAGGAAATCTTCACGCTGGCCAAAAACGCCATCGTCGTCAAGGAATACAGCGACGCATATGATCTGACCGTTGAAAAACGGCTTGTCAACAGCAGCGAAGCCGACGCGTCGTTTGCGTTTACGCTGCGCTTCACAAAGGCGGACGGCAGCGCGCTCAACGGCCGCTACGCGTATCGGATCACCGACGTATCCGGGGCGGCGGTCAGGTCGGGCGTCGCGTCGCTGGAGAACGGCGCGTTCACCGTGCTGCTGCAGGGCGGACAGCGCGTGACCGTCGAGGATCTGCTGCCCGGCACGCGCTATGCGGTCGAGGAGAAGCTGACCGAAGAGCAGGCGGCGCTTTACCGCGTCTCGGTGGAGGTCAACGGCACGCCGGCCGAGTCGGCGTCGGGAACGCTGGACGGCCATACGACGGTACGCTTCACCAACCTCGGCCCCGAGGGCATAACGCTTTCGGTCCGCAAGGAATGGGCCGGCGACGACGCGTCCGCGCGTCCCGATTCGGTGCTTGTGACCCTGTACGGCGACGGAGAGCCGGTCGGCGCGCCGGTGCGCCTTTCGGCGGAAAACAACTGGCGGTATACATGGTATGATTTAGACAACACCGTTGCTTGGACGGTGGACGAGGTACAGACGCCGGACGGCTACGAAAAAACCGTGTCCGCATCGTCGGACGGCTTTGTCATCGTGAACACGGCTGTCGAGGACACCGTTTCGGAGGACGCGTCGTCCGAGGACTCGGCTGTGAGCGTGTCGTCCGACGCGCCGCCGGCGTCCTCGCAGACGCCGACGCCGCCGACCGGTGACGCCGGCGTGGCCGGCGCCGTTCTGCTGACGGTCGCCGCGATGACCGTCATCGGTCTGCGCGTGCGCAGACGGCGCTGAAACAAGGGGAGGGACGTTCCGGAAACGTCCCTCCTTTTTATAGTCTGGCAAGCAGTCAGTTCTGCTTGCTCTTAAACAGCATCGAAAACAGAAACGCAAAGCAGACCGTGGCCGTGATTCCGGCCGCCGTCGCCGTCAGTCCGCCGGTCAGCGCGCCGAACAGTCCTTTTTCCGCAACGGCCTCACGCACGCCGGTCGCCAGCAGATTGCCGAACCCGGTCAGTGGCACCGTCGCGCCCGCCGCGGCGAATTCCTTGAACGGCTCGTACAGCCCTACCGCGCTCAGCAGCACGCCCGCGCAGACGTAGCCGACCAAAATATAGGCGGGGGTGATTTTGGTCTTATCGATGAGCACCTGCGCCACAACGCAGAGCAGTCCGCCGACAAGAAACGAATAAACATACGTCATTTTTGTGTCCTCCTCAGGTGTACAAGATGCGCCACGGACGGAATCGATTCCTTTTGCAGCACGGTTTTGGGCGACAGCAGCGCGCCCGTGCCGATGAGCAGCATATCGTGGAGCTCGCCGCTGCGCAGGCGGGGGTAAAAGTGCGAGGCGGTCACCGTCGCCGAGCAGCCGCAGCCCGAGCCGCCCGAATTGACGTCCTGCTTCTCGCGGTCGAAAATGAGCATACCGCAGTCGGTCAGCCGTCCTTTGGGGTCGAAGCCGCATTTCTTCAGCAGCACCTCCGCAATCTCCTTGCCCTCCGCGCCGAGGTCGCCGGTGACGATGCAGTCGAAGTCCTCGGCGTTGCGGCCGCTCTCGTTGAAATAGCGTAGGATGGTGTCGACCGCCGCCGTGGCCATCGCCGCGCCCATATTGTTGGCGTCCTTGACGCCGTTGTCCACAATGCGGCCGATAAGCCCCTCGCAGACCTCCACGCCGCGGTCGTCCTCCGTGTCGATGAGAAAGGCGCCTGCGCCCGTGACCGTGCACTGCGCCGTCGGGGTTTTCTGGTTGCCGTATTCGAGCGGAAAGCGGAACTGCCGCTCCGACGAGCAGAAGTGCGAGCCGGCAAACGCGATGGCGCGCTTGGTCTGGCCGCCGCAGCAGAAGCGGCTGCCGATCAGCAGCGATTCCGCGGCCGTCGAGCAGGCCCCGTACAGGCCGAGAAAGGGGATTTTCAGCTCGCTGACGGCAAACGTCGATGCGGTGCATTGGTTGAGCAGGTCGCCGCCGAGAATGAGGTCGATCTCCTCCGGCTTTTTCGCCGCCTTTTTCAGCAGCACGTTCAGCGTGCGGTGCACCATCTCGCTTTCGGCCTTTTCCCAGCTCTCTTCGCCGAAATAGGGGTCGCGCTCGATTAAGTCAAAGCAGGCGCCGAGCGGCCCCTCCGCCTCGATTCTTCCGACCGTCGAGGCCGTGTGCGAAATGTAGCAGCCCTGATATTGAAGTATGGCCATAATTGTCTTTCTCCCTTTTTCCCGCTCAAATGCAGAAATAGTAGATTACGCCGTAGATGACCGAGAGCGAGGTGCCGAACACGATCACCGGGCCTGCGATTTTGAACATGTCCGCGCATACGCCCGTCACATAGCCCTCGCTGCGGCTTTCGATGGCGATGGAGCAGACCGCGTTCGCAAAGCCCGTGATCGGGACAAGCGTGCCCGCGCCGGCGAATTTCGCCAGCACGTCGAACCAGCCGATGCCGGTCAGCAGGCCGGCCAGAAAGATCAGCGAGACCGACGCCAGCGCCGACGCGACGCTCTTCTCCGCGCCGAGACCGGCGTACAGGTCGGAGAACGCCTGTCCCAGCGTACAGATCAGACCGCCGACGAAAAAGGCTTTAACCGAGTTGAACAGACAGCGGCTCTTTTTGCTTCGCTCCGAAACATAGTCGAGATAGTCTTTTTTATTCATAAAATTCCGCAACCTCACATTTAATGTAAATATATTCTTTGCAATCGGTCAAAATTTATACCAAAGCACTTGACTTTGCCGCCTGTTCGTGTATATAATTGAACTGTTTAGGCAGGAATGAAACAGAGGGAATGGTGAGATTGAAAAAGATATATCCGACAGAAAAATACGGTAAATACGCAAATTTGCAGGAGCTTGTATCCGCCAGCGCGATGCGGTTCGGCGATAAACCGCTTTACAAATATTTTGACGCGGACGGACAGATCCGGGAGATGTCCTACTGTACGTTCGGCAACGAGACGAAAGCCATAGGCACCGCACTGGCCGCCTACGGCCTGCTCGGCAAGCGGATTGCGATCCTTTCCGAAAGCCGGCCGGAGTGGATGGTCGGCTATGTGGCCACCATCGGCGGCGGCGGGGTGACGATCCCGCTGGACCGTGAGCTGCAAACCGAACAGATCCGCAATTTTCTCAACCTATCCGAGGCGAACGCGATTTTCTTCTCCGCGCCGTATGAGAAGGCGCTGCTGGAAATGGCGCCCGAGCTGCCCGGCGTGCGCGCGTTTATCGCCTTCGACGAGCCGGCTGAGCCGTGGCCGGCCGAGCTTGCGGACCGCCTGTTCGTCTACCGCCGGATGGCGGAGGACGGACAGGAAATGTATGAGAACGGCAACGACGCGTACACCTCCGCCCATGTGGACGTGTATGCGATGAGCGCGATCATCTTTACCTCCGGCACGACCGGCACCAGCAAGGGCGTTATGCTTTCGCACGACAACCTGCTCGAATGCGTCCGGGCGTCCGCGAATATGGTCAATTTCAGCAGCCGGGACGTCCTGCTCTCCGTGCTGCCGCTGCACCACACCTATGAGACCTGCTGCGGGATGCTCACGCCGATCTGCCTCGGGGCGACGGTCTGCATCAACAACAGCCTGAAATACGTCGTGCGCAATATGAACATCTTCCGCCCGACCGGTATGATTTTGGTGCCGCTTTTCGTTTCGACCATCTATAAGAAGATTTGCGACGAGGTGCGCAAAAAGGGGAAGGAGAAGCTGCTCGCCCGCGGCATCGCGGCGACCAAGCTGGCGCGGAAGGTCGGCATCGACCTGCGCAAGCCCGTCTTTGCGGAGGTGCGCAGAGGGCTGGGCGGCCGGCTGAGCAAAATCATCTGCGGCGGCGCGGCGCTGGACCCCGATCTTGTCGACCGATTCGACGAGCTGGGCATCCAGATCGCGCAGGGCTACGGCATTACCGAATGCGCGCCGCTGGTGTCGGTCAACCCGTATACCGCGCTGAAGTACGGCTCGGTCGGCGTTCCGATTCGGGGCAGCAGCATCAAAATCTTGAAGGAGAACGGCGACGGCGCCGAAAGCGAGGCCGAAACGGGCAGCATCGGCGAAATCTGCGTCAAGGGCCCGCAGGTGATGCTCGGCTACTACAACAATCCCGAAGCCACGAAGGAGGTTTTCACCGACGACGGCTATTTCCGTACCGGCGACCTCGGCTATGTGGACGACGAGGGCTACATATTCATCACCGGCCGGAAGAAAAACGTCATCATCCTCGCCAACGGCAAGAACATATACCCCGAGGAGCTGGAGGAGTATCTGTATAAGCTCGACGTCATCAACGAGTGCGTCGTGGTCGCGCGCGAGGTCGGCGGCGAAACGCTGCTGACGGCGGTCGTCTATCCCGAGTATACACGCTTCGAGGGCGCGGATGCCGAGCAGATCAAGGAGACGATCAAGGCCGAGATTATGGCCGTCAATAAGCATCTGCCGGTGTTCAAGCAGATCCGCAACATTGAAATCAAGAAAAACGAGTTTGAAAAAACCACGTCGAAAAAAATCATTCGCTATAAGGTCTGAACCGGCGAAAGAATATAACGAAAGAAGGAACGGATTTTTATGTACGAGAAGCTCAAGCAGGTGCTTGTAGAGGAAATGAGCATCAACCCCGACGACATCAAGCCGGACGCCGAGCTCATCGGCGACCTCGGCTTCAACTCGCTCGAGCTGGCCGACCTTGTCGTGCTCTGCGAGGAGAAGTTCGACATCGTGTTTAAGGACGCCGACCTGCCCGGTCTGCTGACCGTGCGCGATGTGGTCGATTATCTGGAGGCGAACGCGTAAGCGCCGATGCGGATTCTGGGAAATGTCCTCTGGTTTCTGCTTGCGGGGCTGGCGCTGGCCGTGTCTTGGTTTTTGAGCGGACTGCTTTTCTGTATCACGGTCATCGGCCTCCCGCTCGGGCTGCAATGCTTCAAGTTCGCCCGTTTGGCGCTCTTCCCGTTTGGGAAGGAAATCGTGTACGGCGGCCCGTCCGTGTGCGGCTTTTTGGCCAACGTGCTGTGGCTGCTGCTCTTCGGCTGGAGCCTTGCGCTTCTGTCCGGCGCGCTCGGACTGGTGCTGTGCGTGACGGTCGTGGGGATTCCCTTCGGCCTGCAATGCTTCAAATTCAGCAAGCTGGCGCTGATGCCGTTCGGCGCGTCGGTGCGCTGAGTGCGGAATCCCAAAAATGCCGCCCTGTCGGGCGGCATTTTTTTATTCTCGGCGTTTAACCGTTTTACCTTTTCGGTACTATATGGGTGAAAGCTTTCAAAACAGCAAAGGAGGGAGCGCTGCATGACTGAAGCGCAAGCTGCCGAATGGATTTCCGAACATATGACGGCCCTGTACGGGTACGCCTTCGCCCGCCTTTACAATAAAAGGGATGTGGACGACCTCGTCTCGGAAATCATTTGCGCGCTGCTTTCGTCGGCCCGGCGGCTGCGGGACGACGGCGCCTTTCACGGCTTCGTATGGCGGACAGCCGAGAACACGTTCCGCAAATTCATCCGGCGGGCTGCGCGGGACGGGGAGACGTGGGCGGACGACGGCGGCCCGAACGGCGTGTATGCGCCGTCGGCCGAGGACGCGTATATGGAGGGCGAGGAAAAGGACCGTATGCTTTTTCTGCTCCGGCGCGAGCTGGCGCTGCTTTCCAAAACGCACCGTGAGATTTGCCTGGCATATTACGCGGACCGAAAAAGCTGCTCCCGTATTGCAGAAGAACAGGGCATCAGCGTGGAGATGGTGAAATACCATCTGTTCAAAACGCGCAGGCTTTTGAAGGAAGGAATCGGTATGAACAGAGAATTGGGTGAAAAAAGCTACAATCCCGGCGTTTTCCGTTTGGACTTCTGGGGGGACCGCAACTGCTACGGCGGCCTGTTCCAACGCAAGCTCCCCGGGTCCGTTATGCTCGCGGCGTATTACGTCCCGATGACTGCGGAGGAGCTATCGGTCGAGCTGGGCGTATCTATGCCGTATTTGGAGGAGGAGCTGGCAATCCTTGCAAACGCCGGCCTGCTCCAATGCACCGGCGGCAAGTATCAGACGAACCTTGTCATCCTCACGGATGAATACGAGAAGGAATTTGTCCATAATACCGCAGACGTGTATTCTGCGGCTAAGGACGGCCTGTATGAAGCCGTGAAGAAGCTGCTGCCCCGCGTCCGCACGCTGGACTTTCGGGGACGTGACTATGACGACAACCGGCTGCTGTTCGCGCTGCTGAACATCGCGCTGGTCAACGGCTATGCGCTGGCGAACGAAAAATCGCCGCTCGGCGCGCCGAACCGTCTCGCGCTTGGCGGCAATGGCTGGGTCTTCGGCTATGACAACGATTATGCGAACCATCATTACAACGGCGTGACGCTGGAGGCGCGGAATCGGGCAGGGGATGCGTATTTCTCGTCCGAAAACTACCGCGCCATCGCCGCCTGCCAGCCCCGGGCCTGCTTCGATTTCGCGTCGATGACGGAGGTCTTGTGCGACGCTATCTGGGAGCGGGCGGCGGACGACGGCGGCGAGACGCTTCTCCGGCTCTTGGAGAATGGCCTTCTCTGCCGTGAGGGCGGCCGCATTGCCGCCAATTTTCCGGTCTTTCGCGCGGCGGTGTTCGGCGAGCTGTGCGCGCTGCTCGCGCCTGCGGCCGAGCAGGCTGCGGCGTGTATGCTCGCGGTTTCCGACGCGGCGGAGCGCGTGCTGAAGGAGCATGTGCCGGCGGCGCTGAAGGCGCAGTGCGGCGACATCGCCAAGATTCACCACCGTCTGGACGCGGCGGCGTTCCTGATGGAAGCGTGGATTGCCGACGGCAGGCTTACGCTTCCGTCGGAAAAGATGCCGCTTTGCATCTGGGGCGTCCGTCTGCAGTCTATGTGACGCCCTTCAAAGCAGGTTGACGAGCGGCATCAATGACAGAAGGAAGCAGCGAAGGCAGGGCGCGTTCTCCGCCCTGCCTCCGATGGGCAGCTTTTTCAGCGCCGCCTGTACTTCCTCCGGCGTGAGCTGCGCGGCGGCGGCGATGGCTTCGCAGGACGCGGCGCCGTCCGCGGCCTCGCAGGACAGGACGCAGAGCGCGCAAAGGGTCTTGAGGACGTTTATATCCGACAGCGCCGCGAGCCTTTGCGCGATGCCGGCAAGCTCTTTTTCGGCGGGCTTGTCCCGGAGCCGGTCAAAGCGGGGAAACAGGCGCCCGCCGCTTTTGCTGTCGGGGAGGAAACAGACGCCGGACGCGCTCCCGCACCTGCGGGCGCTTCCGCAGCCCGTGCTCCGCTCGGCGGGGTGTTCCTCCCGACCGTGCCCGAACAGGTCGTCTATGGAAACGCTGAAATAATCCGCCAGTTCCGGAAGGTATTGGATGTCCGGGCAGCATTTCCCCTGTTCCCATTTGGACACGGCCTGATTGGTGACGCCCACCGCCCGCGCCAGCGTTTCCTGCGTGATCCCTTTTTCTTTCCGCAGTTCTCGAATCCGTTCGTGGATTTTAAGGGGAATGGCAGCCATAGCGTGATCCGTTTCCTTTCATCCTTTTTACCTGTATCTATATCCATATTTTAGTCGAATTGCGGTGAAAATGGTATGACGCATTTGTTGGAACGGAAGAATATTCCTCCAACAAACGGTTGGGGCTTCATACAAAAAAACGCCGTCTGCTGTAAGCAGACGGCGGTTTTTTGTTCATTCGGTGTTATACTTCCGTTCGGCCCTCGAACGCCTTCAGCAGCGTCACGCCGTCGGCGTACTCGAGCGTGGCGCCCACGGGCAGCCCGTAGGCCAGCCGCGTCACCTTCACGCCCAACGGGCGAATCAGGCGGCTGAGATACATAGCGGTCGCCTCGCCCTCCACGCTCGGATTCGTTGCGAGAATCACCTCGCGCACCTCGGGCGTCAGCCGCGCGAGCAGTTCTTTAATCTTCAGCTTGTCCGGCCCGATGCCGTCGACCGGCGAAATCACGCCGTGCAGGATGTGGAACAGCCCGCGGTATTCGTTCAAATCCTCGATAGCCTTGACCGCCTTCGAGTCCTCGGCGACGCAGATGACCGAGCGGTCGCGCGACGCGTCGGCGCAGATCGGACAGAGCGCGCCTTCGCAGAAGTTCATGCAGACGGGGCAGATGTGGATGCTTTCCTTGGCGCTCAGCAGTGCGTCGGCAAACGCGCGCACCTCGCTCTCGTCCATTTCCAGCACATGATAGGCCAGCCGCAGCGCGCTCTTGCGCCCGATGCCAGGCAGCGAGGCGAAACGGCCGGCCAGCCGCTCCAGCGCGGGCGTCAGACTGCCCGGCATCAGAACATCCCCGGCAGCGAGAGCGCGCCGGTGATCTTCTCCATCTCGGCGGCGTTCTTGCTCTCCACGCTCTTATACGCCTCGTTGACCGCCGCGACGATCACGTCCTGAAGCGTCTCCACGTCCTCGGGGTCAACCAGTTCGGGCTTGATGCTGATGTTCAGGATTTCCTTCTTGCCGTTGATTTTGACCGAGACCATCCCGCCGCCGGCGGAAAACTCGTATTCCAGCGCGTCCAGCTCGGCCTGCTTTTCGGTCATGCTCTCCTGCATCTTCTGCGCCTGCCGGATCATCGTGTTCATATCCTGCGGGCCGCCGCCCATTCCCTTAGGTAATCTGACTTTCATGTTCTGCTGCCTCCTGTAATTCATATATGAGAGAGGGATGCTCCTGCTCCGGCGCTTTCTCCGTGATTTCCACGGTGAAGCGCCGCCCGGTCACGGCCGCGGCCGCGTCGGCGATGAGCTTCTTCGCCCCGTCGGTGGACATAATGTTTTTGCCCAGATAATCGGTATATACCTTCAGCGCATCGCCCTGCTCGACAATGCGCGAGAGGGAAAGGAAGGAGTACAGGTTCTTGTGCCCCTGCAGCGCCTCCAGCAGCTCGGCCGACCGGCTGAACAGCGCGGCCTTGACCTCCGGCTGCGGTGACGGCTGCGGCGCAGGCGGCGGCGCCGGAACGGCCTCGGGCGTTTGAACGGCCGGCTCGGGGGCCTGCGCGGACGCCTGCATAGGCGCGCGCTGCACCGGCGCGGCGGCGAGCGAGGCAATCCTGCGTTCCAGCTCGGTGATGCGGGCTTCGAGCGCCGAGACGTCGTTGGCCAGCCGCGGGTCGCACAGCCGGATGACCGTCAGCGACAGCAGCGTGCGCTTGTTGGACGCGTAGCGGCCGATGCGCCCCTGTACGTCCTCGAACGCCGCCGCGCCGCGCATCAGCTCGCCGACCGTCGCCTGTTCGCACAGTACGCGCAGCTTTTCCAGCGCCTCCTTCGGCACGGAAAGCGGCGGCGCCTCGTCGGGCTGCGCGGGCGCGGATTTGCAGATGAGCAGATAGCGCAGCAGCTCCAGCACGTCCTCGATGAAGACCTGTATGTTCTTGGATTGGCGGTGAAGCTCGTCCACCGTCCGCAGCGCGGCGGGAAGGTCCTTTTCCAGCAGCGCGCCGAGCAGCGCCGCGGCCGAGCCGTCGTCCGAAACGCCGAGCTGCCGGCGCACGGCGGCGGCGTCCAGCGGCCCGCTGCCGGCGGCGGCCGCACAGGATTCGAGCAGCGAGAGCGCGTCGCGAAGCGCGCCGTCCGCCAGCCGCGCCAGCAGCGCGGCGGCCTCGTCTGTCAGCTCGATCGCTTCTTCCTTTGCCACCATCACCAGCCGCTCGCGGATCACCTCGTCCGATATGCGCGTGAATTCAAACCGCAGGCAGCGCGACAGAATCGTCGCCGGAATGGCGTGCAGCTCCGTCGTCGCCAGAATGAAGATCACATGTGCGGGCGGCTCCTCCAGCGTTTTCAGCAGCGCGTTGAAGGCGCTGGTCGAAAGCATATGCACCTCGTCGATGATGTACACGCGCCTTTTGAGCATCGACGGGGGATAGACGACCTCTTCCCGCAGATCACGGATGTTTTCCACGCTGTTGTTGCTCGCCGCGTCGATTTCCAGCACGTCGGGCGTGCTGCCCGCGTCGATGGCGCGGCAGCTTTCGCAGCGGTTGCAGGGGTCGCCGTCCTGTAAATCCAGACAGTTGGCGGCCTTGGCGAGAATCTTCGCCGTCGTCGTCTTGCCCGTCCCGCGCGAGCCGCAGAACAGGTAAGCGTGCGAAATGCGACCGCCCGCGGCCTGATTTTTCAGCACGGCGGTGATGTGATCCTGACCGCGCACGTCGCTGAAGGTCTGCGGACGCCATTTTCTGTATAAAGCAAGGTACACGAAAAAGCCACGCTCCCATCCGAGATAACAAACAAGAGGATACATAATACGGCCATACGTCCAGAATCGAGCAACGACCACACGCGTGAGTCAAAATCTGTCCTCCGGACAGGCGCCCCCGCGGCACACCGGCGCTACCGCTTAATGCTGCTTGGTTCCCCACCTGACATGGTTCACGGCTGCCGATTGCGCGGGACCCGTCCTTCAGCGGACTCGTTGTTGACGCGGCCGCACGGCCGCTGCCCTCAAATGGCATATAACCCCTGCTATAGCGGATTGCAGGCTACAAGGCACCGCTGACTCCCCGGTTAGTATGACCGTATTACATATCCTCGGATATGAAAACAGTATACCACAAATCCCGCCCGGTTGCAAGACAAATTTTTGAATTTTAATTTTTCTTGCATTCCATTGACTTTCGGGACAGAAGCATATATAATACAGTATGGTTAAATGGGAAGGAAGTGCAGTCGTATCGTGACAAAAACACGGATTTTCGTCTCCTGGCGCGCCGAGGAAAAGTGGCTCAACGCGATGGGCGCGAAGGGCTACCGCCTCGCCGACGTGGATGCGTTCGATTATAAGTTTACCGTCGCCGCCGGAAAGACGTTTGTCTATTCGCTGGAATGGCTGGACGTTTCGCCCTTGTCGGACGAGGGCGAGCGCTTTGCCGCCGAACGGGCCGAAAGCGGCTTTTCGCTCTGCGCCTCCAAGCGCGGCTGGGCGTATTACATCCGGGAGGGAGCGGACGTGCCCGAGAAGGACGCGCCGGCGCTGCGGCTGACGATGCGGCACTACCGCGCCGTGTCGCTGTTCCTGCTGGTGCTGTTCCTCGTCTTTACCGGGCTGACCGCGTACAACTTCTATTACCAGTCCGTGTTCGCCGCCGAAGGGTACACGATCCCCAAAAGCAGCATCTCGGTCGAGCTTTTCCGCAGCATATACAACAACCTGCTCGTCGGAAAGAACCCCGCAACCGTGCTTCTGCTGCTGCTCGTGCCGGTGACGGCCGTGCTTCTGCTGCTGTGCGCCTTTTTCGGCTCGGAATACTTCGCCACGCGCAGGCTGGTGAAGCAGTCGGAGCTTCGCCGGCTCGAGCAGGCCGCGGAGACGGCGCAGGAAGACGAAGCGCAGGAATAAGGCCGAACGGACGCGGACTTCGCCCGACCGGCGGAAGCGCCGCGCCAAGATGCAAGAAGGAAGAAAGGAAGCCCGCGCCGCGGCGCGGGCGGGAAACGCTGTATGCAGTATCAGGTCAAGCTGGTCGATATCGCGGAGGAATTTTCGCTCGAGCAAATCTACCTTCCCGAGAACATCGACGAAATCTATGTCCGCAGGTCGGACGTCTCGCGTCCCGGGCTGCCGCTGGCCGGTTATTTCGAGTATTTTGAAAACGGCCGCATCCAGATGATCGGGAATATGGAGCACGGCTATCTGAGCAGTCTGGGCGCGGAGGCGCGCTTCAAGGCGCTGGACGACTATTTGTCCCATGACGTCGTCGCCGTGGTCGTGACCACGAGTCTGGATATTTTCCCCGAGCTGTACACGCTGGTGCAGAAGCACGACACGCCGCTGTATCGGACGACATGGCCGACCAGCGAGTTTATGGCCGCGCTGATCAGCTCGCTCTCGGTCTCGCTGGCCGAGCGGATCACGCGCCACGGCGTTCTCGTCGAGGTGTACGGCGAAGGCATTCTGATGCTGGGTGACAGCGGCATCGGCAAGAGCGAAACGGCCATCGAGCTGGTCAAGCGCGGCCACCGCCTCATCGCGGACGACGCGGTTGAGATCAAGCGCGTGTCGGCCAAAACGCTCGTCGGCAGCGCGCCCGAGCTGATCCGGCACTACATCGAACTGCGCGGCATCGGCATCGTGGACGTGCGCCGCATTTTCGGTATGGGCGCCGTAAAGGAGACCGAAAAAATCGACCTCGTCATCCACTTTGAGGTGTGGGAGCAGGGGAAGATATACGAACGCTTCGGGATGGACACCGAATACACCGATATTCTCGGCATTCGGGTGCCGTCGATTACGCTTCCGGTCAAGCCGGGACGCAACCTTGCCGTTATCATCGAAATCGCGGCGATGAACAACAGGCAGAAGAAAATGGGCTATAACACCGCGGTCGAATTCAACAAGAAGCTGATGAACCGCAGCCTCGAGCCGGACACGGACCGGTAAAGGACGCGGCGGTATTACGGACAGCAACGAAAGGATAGGACAAAGTTTTATGTATTATGTCGGTGTGGACCTCGGCGGAACGAACATAAAGGTCGGTATCTGCGACGGCGAGGGCAATATTCTCAAGAAGGGAAGCATCAAAACCGGCGCCGAGCGCAGCGCGGACGAGATTACCAAGTCGATGGCGGAGCTGACGCTGCAGCTTATCTCCGAGATGGGGCTGACGGCGGCGGATATCGCCTGCGCGGGCATCGCGACGCCGGGTACGGCGGACAGCGCGCACGGCGTCGTCGTGTACTGCTGCAACCTGCCGTTTCTGGAGTATCCGCTGGCGCAGCGTTACTCCGATTTTACGGGGATCGGCAGGGTGCTGATTGAAAACGACGCGAATGCGGCGGCCAAGGGCGAAAGCGTCTGCGGCGCGGCCAAGGACTATAAAAATTCCATCACCATCACGCTCGGCACCGGCGTCGGCGGCGGCATCGTGATCGAAAACGGCGTTTATGCCGGCTTCAACTTCGCCGCGGCCGAGCTGGGTCATATCGTCATCGATTTCGGCGGTGAGCAGTGCGCCTGCGGGCGCAGGGGCTGCTGGGAGCAGTATTCCTCCGCCACCGCGCTGACCCGCCAGACCCGCGAGATGATGGAAAAATGTCCCGACTCGCAGATGTGGGCGCTGTGCGACGGTAAAGCGGAGAACGCCTCCGCGCGCACGGCGTTTGACGCGATGCGGCTCGGCGACAAGGCCGGCGCCGAGGTGGTCGATACCTACATCCGCTATCTGGCCTGCGGCGTGGTGAACCTCATCAACATCTTCCAGCCCGAGGTGCTCTGCATCGGCGGCGGCGTCTGCAACGAGGGCGACTACCTGCTCAAGCCGCTGCTGGAGATTGTCGCCAACGAGCAGTATTCCCGCCACAGCGTAGACAAAACCGCTATTAAAATCGCCAAGCTCGGCAACGACGCCGGCATCATCGGCGCGGCGATGCTGAGTCTGTGACCGGCGTTTTATACACCGTATTTCCGCCCGCTTCGCGGCGTCAGGCTAAGGCGTGCAGTCCATCGGCGGCGCACGCCTTTTCCCTGTATCGGCGAAGTGGGGATTGGAGGACCCTATGTCCATAACGATAGAAAAAATTGCCGAAAAAACGCTGCCGACCATCGCGCTGCGCGGCATCGTGCTCTTCCCGCACGTCATCACCAGCTTTGAAATCGCGCGGAAGGCTTCGATCAAGGCGCTCAAGCAGGCGCAGGAATCGGGGACGGAGCTGTTTCTGGCCATCCAGCGCGACGCGTCGGTCATCAGCCCGAAGGTGGACGACCTGTATGAAATCGGCATCACCGCAAAAATCAAGCACGCGCTGCGGCTGACCAACGGCAATTATCAGCTTGTCGTCGAGGGACAGAACCGCGCCGAGCGGATGCAGGTCAGCGACGCGGACGGCTACCTCGTCACGCGCGTACATATCCGCGACATCAGCGAGCTGCGCGACGACACCGAAAACGATCGCCGCCTTATCCGCGAGGCATGGGCGGTGTTCAACGAATATCTCAAATATGTGCAGCGTCCGTCGCAGGACATCGTCGCCGAGGCCCGGAAGATCACCGACCCCGGCCTGCTGGCCGACTGTCTGGGCAGCACGTTCCTCGTCAAATTTGAGGACCGGCAGCAGATGATCGAGATTCTGGACGGCGAAAAAAGACTGGAGGCGCTGCTCGGCATTTTCCGCCGCGAGATTGACCTCATCGAGCTGGAAGGCTCGATTCAGACCAAGGTCCGCTATAACCTCCAGCGCGGCCAGCGCGAAATCTATCTCCGCGAGCAGCTCAAGGCCATCCAGAGCGAGCTGAACATCGACGAATCGGGCGAAGAGGAGAGCGACGAGTATTATACGCGGATCGAGGAAGCGAAGCTGCCCGCCGAGGTGGCCGAGCGGCTGCACGAGGAGGACGCCAAGCTGGCGCGGATGCCTTTCGGCACGCCCGAAGCGACCGTGATCCGCAATTATATCGAAACCTGCCTTGAGCTGCCCTGGAGCAGGCGCACCAGAGACCGGCTGAACATTCAGCAGGCCGCGAAGATTCTCGACGAGGACCACGACGGTCTGCGCAAGGTCAAGGACCGCATTCTGGAATTTATGGCCGTCAAGCAGCTTTCGCCCAAGCTCGACGGGCAGATCATCTGCCTCGTCGGCCCGCCCGGCGTCGGCAAAAGCTCCATCGCCAAATCAATCGCGCGCGCGACCAACCGCAAGTATGTGCGCATCTCGCTCGGCGGCATCCGCGACGAGGCCGAAATCCGCGGCCACCGCAAGACCTACATCGGCTCGATGCCCGGCCGCATCATCGCCGCGCTTAAGCTGGCGGGCAGCATGAACCCCGTCATCCTGCTCGACGAGGTCGATAAGCTGACGACGGACGCGCACGGCGATCCGACCAGCGCGCTGCTCGAGGTGCTCGACACCGACCAGAACAAGCAGTTCCGCGACCATTTCATCGAATTGCCCGTGGATTTGTCGGAATGCCTCTTCATCGCCACCGCCAACACGGCCGAGACCATCCCCGCGCCGCTGCTGGACCGGATGGAGGTCATCGATATGGACAGCTATTCGGACGCCGAAAAGCTCTCCATCGCCAAAAACCACCTCATTTCCAAGCAGTTGAAACGGCACGGGCTGACTAAGCGCAACCTCTCGTTTACCGACGGCGCGCTGCAGAAGATCATCCGCAGCTACACCAAGGAATCGGGCGTCCGCAATTTGGAGCGCGAGATCGCCTCGGTCTGCCGCAAGGTCGCAAGGGACGTCGTCTCCACGGGGACGAAAACGCACCGCGTGGACGAATCGGCCGTCGCCGCGCTGCTCGGGCCGGAGAAATTTTTAGAGGACCGCATCTATCCGCAGGATGAAATCGGCATCGTCAACGGGCTGGCGTGGACGTCGCTCGGCGGCGAGCTGCTGCGCGTGGAGGTGCTTTCGATGCAGGGGAACGGCAATCTGGAGCTGACCGGCCACCTCGGCGACGTGATGAAGGAGTCGGCCAGAGCCGCCGTCAGCTATATCCGCAAGCACGCCGAATCGCTCGGCGTCGACCCCGATTTTTATAAAACGCGCGACATCCATATCCACGTCCCCGAGGGCGCCATCCCGAAGGACGGGCCCTCCGCCGGCATTGCGATGACGACGGCGCTCATCTCCGAGCTGTCCGGCCGCCCCGTCCGGCAGGATGTGGCGATGACCGGCGAGATCACGCTCACCGGCCGCGTGCTGCCCATCGGCGGCTTGAAGGAAAAGAGCATGGCCGCGCGCAAGGCCGGCGCGACGACGGTGATTGTCCCGCAGGATAACCTCCGCGACGTCGAGGAATTCGACGCGGACGTGCGCGAGCATATCCGTTTCGTCGGCGTCACGCGCTATACCGAGGTGTTTGAAATCGCGTTCAGAAAGGATGACGCCGCCGTATGCTGATGCAGATCGGACCGCTCAACCTGCATAACGCCGATTTGAAGCTGACGGCGGGGGCGCCCGCGCAGCTTTTGAAAAGCGGCCGCCCGCAGATCGCCTTCTCCGGCCGCTCGAACGTGGGCAAAAGCTCGCTGGTCAACTGCCTGCTGGGACGAAAAAAGCTCGCGCGGGTATCGGGCGAGCCGGGCAAAACCATCACGGTCAATTATTACGACATCGACGGCCGGCTGTTCTTCGTCGACCTGCCCGGCTACGGCTACGCCAAGCGCTCCTTTGCGGACAAAAAGCGCTGGTCGGCTCTGACCCAGTCGTATTTTGAGGACAATTCGTCGCTGGCGGCCGTGCTGCAGCTCATCGATATCCGCACCGGCGTCACGGCGGACGACGCGGATATGCTCGCATGGCTGCGGCATTACGAGGTACCGCACCTGCTCGTCGCCACCAAGTGCGATAAGCTGGGGAAGACCGCGCTCAACGAAGCCGCCGCGCAGCTCATCCGCTCGCCGGCGGTCGCGCCCGGCACCGCCTGCGTTCTGTTTTCCTCGCTGAAGGGCGAGGGACGCGAGGCGCTCTGGGCGCAAATCATAAAACTCGCCTTCGGCGAGGAAGGGAAGGGATAACAGATGCACATCCTGCACGATAATTATACCGTCGGGGAAAACGGTCATCTCTATGTCGGCGGCTGCGACACGGTCGCGCTCGCCGAAAAATACGGCACGCCGCTCTATGTCGTCGACGAGGGCAAGCTCCGAAGCAATATGCAGCGCTTTTCCGCCCTGCTGCGGGAATGCTTCCCCGCGGGCAGCCGCGTGCTGTTCGCCTCGAAGGCGCTGTCGTATGTGGATATCTACCGCATCGCCTCGTCGGAGGAAATCGGCGCGGACGTCGTTTCGCCCGGCGAGCTGTATACCGCCTGCAAGGCCGGCTTTGATACGAAGAACATCTATTTCCACGGCAACAACAAAACCGACGCGGACATCGCCTACGCGCTGGACGTCGGGGTGGGCACCTTCGTCGTCGATAACGAGGACGAGCTGCTCGCGCTCGACCGCATTGCCGGCGCGCGCGGCAAGGTGCAGGACATCCTGCTGCGCATTTCGCCGGGCATTGATCCGCATACGCATAAAAAGGTCGTCACCGGGTCGGTCGATTCCAAATTCGGCACTGCCATCGAGACCGGGCAGGCTATGGCGCTTGCCGAGCGCGCGCTCGCGCTTTCCGGCGTGCGTCTGAAGGGCTTCCACTGCCACATCGGCTCGCAGATTTTCGACAGCGCGCCGTTTATCGAGGCGGCGGAGGTGATGCTGGCCTTCATCGCCGACGTGTACCGCAAAACCGGCTTCCTTGCCGAGTATCTGAACCTCGGCGGCGGCTACGGCGTTTCCTATACCGAGGAGACCGCCGACCTTGACGCCGCGCGCGTGCTGCGCGAGATCGGGGACAAGGTGCGCGCCTTCGCGGCGTCGCACGGCATCGCCGTCCCGAAAATCCTCATCGAGCCGGGTCGCGCCATCGTGGCCGCGGCGGGCGTGACGCTGTACACCGTCGGCTCGCACAAAACCATCACCGGCTACCGCACCTACGTCTCGGTGGACGGCGGTATGCCCGACAACCCGCGCTACGCGCTCTATCAGTCGGATTACACGGCGCTCATCGCCTCGCGCGCGGCCGAGGAAAAGACCGAGCGCGTCACCATCGCCGGCCGCTGCTGCGAGAGCGGCGACCTGATTCAGGAAAACGCCCCCCTCCAGCCATGCGGGAGAGGGGACGTCCTCGCCGTCCTTGTGACGGGCGCGTACAACTATTCTATGGCCTCCAACTATAACCGCCTGCCGCGGCCGGCGATGGTCTCCGTCCGCGACGGCGCCGACCGCCTCGTCATCCGCCGCGAGAGCTATGAGGACCTGACGCGCAACGAGCTTTAGAACAGCTCTAAAAAGTAGGGACGCGCGGCATGGAATTCTCTGCCCTTGAGATAGCCGAGCAGCTCGTGCGGGGCGGCGAAATCGAACGCCAGCGTGTAGGCGCACAGCGCCTGATGGACGTACCCGAGCCGGCGGTCGCCGCGGTTGACCGCGTATTTCCCGTCCCCGAGCAGGGGATGCCCCGCAGCGGCAAGCTGCGCGCGGATCTGGTGCGTCCGCCCGGTGACAAGCTCGATTTCCAGCAGGGAAACGTCCAGCTTTTCGTTGTATCCGAGAACGGTGTAGAGCGACACGGCTTTTTTGTCGCCTGCGCCGTTCTTTTTGTCCTTGACCACGACGCGGTTTTCGTCCGCCAATTTTTCGAGATAGGAGACGAGACGCCCGCTTTTCTCCGCAAAGCGTCCTTTGGCGGCGGCCAGATACAGCTTTTTCACGTCGCGCTCGCGGATGATTTCGTTCATCTCGCGCAGCGCCGCCGCGTTCTTCGCCGCGATGACCAGCCCGCAGGTGTTGCGGTCGATGCGGTTGCAGAGCGCGGGCGCGAACGCATGCTCGGCGCGCGGGTCGTATTCGCCCTTGCGGTAGAGGTAGGCCTGGATGTGGTCGATGAGCGTGTTCGCGCTCCCCGGTGTGTCGGAATGCACCAGCATCCCCGCGTTTTTGTCGGCAATGAGCAGGTTTTCGTCCTCGTATACGACGTTGACCGACGGCCGGATGCGCAGGAACGCGTCGGTCGGCGCGCGCCCCTCCGCGGCGGCCTGCGTGAATTCCTCGGGGATGTAAAGCGTGAGCACGTCGCCCTCGGTCAGCAGACAGCTTTCCTTCGCGCGCTTGCCGTTGCGCTTGACGCGCCCCTTGCGTATGTATTTGTAGACGAGCGGCAGCGGCATTCCCTTGTAGCGCTTGGTCAGGAACTTGTCTAACCGCTGTCCGGCGTCGTTTGGCCGGATGGTCAGTGTTTCCAGCTTGTCCGCCTCCTTTTGGCAGCTTTTGATTGTCATGCGTGCCGAAAAAAGCCCTTGCGAGGCGTATCTGCGGCCCGGCATACGATAGCTCAAATACTATTATAAACCTTTTTTGCGCAAATGCAAGCCGAAAATGGGAAAAGCGTCCGAAACGCTCGGACGCTTTTGCATTTTTTACACAAATTCCAAAAGGGCGGCGAGGTTTTTCAGCTCGCGCGAAAACAACTGCTTCGCCAGCGTGCGCACGTCCTCCGACGCGTCGCCGTAGTCGCTGATCTTGCGCTTGATGTCTATGATGCCGGCCAGCGAGCCGAAGGCCATCATCCGCGCCAGATTCGCCGTCGCCGGCCGCGGGTGCGGCAGCGTGTTGAAGCGGATCATAGCGGCCACGCGCAGCTTTTCCAGACAGCTCAGGCGGATGTCCTTTTCGCGCGGCAGCTTCGCCGTCTGCTTGGCGAACGAACGGTAAAACGCGTACTGCCGCCGCAGCAGCGCGTTGAAACGCTTGTCCTTGGAAATCGACAGGAGCATCGGAATCGTGTATAGGCCCATCTGGGCGTTTTTGTATAAAAAACCGGATAGTTTGCGGCTGTCCATGGTTGTTCACTCTTTGCCTTCCCGGCGGGATCGGATCTCGCCAAAATATTCTGCTCTTATTGTAACCGAAAAAGCGAAGATTATGTGAAATTTTGAAAAACCGCGTCAGGCGCGCTCGCAGAGCAGCGGCGGCATCGGCAGGCGCATATACGCGGCCGCCGCCGCTTCGTCTGCCAGCCAGTCGCCGACGGCCGCCGCAGGCAGGACGACGGGCATCCGCGCGTGTACCGGCCGCACCGAATCGTTGGCCTCCGCGGTCAGAATGACGAACCGCGGGAGCGTGTCGCCTTCTCGGAAAATGCCGCCCAGATAGGCGCCGTCGCAGTCGGGAAGCCGGAAACGGTATTTCGTTTTGTCCGCCGCCCATTCAAAGAAGCCCGTGCAGGGCACCGCACAGCGGCGCAGGCGGAACGAGGCGGCGAAGGCGGGCTTCTCCCGCACCGTCTCGCTGCGCGCGTTGATGAGCGGCCGTCCCTTGCCCGCAAAGCCCCACTGTGCGACCATCAGTCCGGCCGGCGCCAGAATCGGCGCGTTTTGACTGGGGAAAATTTCCCCCATATGCACCGGCACGCCGGGAAAATCCCGCGCCAGCCGGTCTGCGATGTGAGCGGCGAAGCCGTTGCCGCTGTCGCTGTCGTCTGCAAGTGTGTATCGTCCGCACATATTCAGTTCTTCCCCTCCACAAACCATTGCGGCTGATCGTAATATAAAAATCGTCTGCATCGCCCGATCTGCACCGTGTATCGGATGCCGGCGCCGCCGGCCTTGAGCGAAGCCGCGCGCCGCACGTCCAGCACGCGGTCGATCGGATAATGCCGTCCGTCCTCCCAGATGAGGTCGAGCGGCGTGAGACCGCCGTCGGCGTCGAAGCGCGCGGTCACCTCTACGAATATTTTGTGTGTGTTGCGGCACATAGGTCAAACTCCCGTTCGAATCAAATCGTTTCGTTTTTGAAAAACAGGTCGGGATGGATCGCGTTTCCCGCCGTCGGCGCAAACGCGGCCAGCCGCCGGTCGGTCAGCATCAGTCCCTTTTGAATGCTCTCATAGCCGAACCGCTCGCGCAGCCGGTCAACGGCGGCGTCCAGCGCCTCGGCCCTGCGAAGCTGCGGCGGGTCGGGCAGCAGCGTCGGATCGCCAAGCTCGTCCGCCAGCCCGTAGGCGCGCACATACAGCGAGCGCACCGGCCTTCCCGTCTCGCGGCTTTCGCGGAACAGGGCGAAGGATTCCCGCAGCAGCACCGACGACGCGCGGCAGGGCAGCGGCAGCGCGCGCTGCCGTTCGTAGCTCTGCAGGTCGGCGTAGCGCACGCCGACCTGCACGCCGCCGCAAACGACGCCCTTTTTCCGCAGCCGCGACGAGACGCTTTCGCACAGGCCGTTGAGCACCAGCTTGACGTCCGCGTCGCTCGTCAGGTCGCGCGGCGCCGTCGTGCCGTTGCCGACCGAACGGATGAGCAGCCGGGCGGTCGTCCGCGCGACGGGCGAGTCGTCGCAGCCGTTGGCGAACAGCCACAGCATCCGCCCGTTTTTGCCCAGCAGCCTTTCGAGCGCTTCGGGCGCGCTGCGCGCCAGATCGCCGATGGTACGCACGCCGTTTTTTTCCAGCCTGCGCCGTGTGGACGCGCCGACGAACAGCAGCGCGCCTGCCGGCAGCGGCCACACGCTTTCGCGGAAGTGCAGCCGGTCGACGACGGTGGTCGCGTCGGGCTTGCGCAGGTCGCTGCCGAGCTTGGCAAAGACCTTGTTGAACGATACCCCGACCGACGCCGTCACACCCAGCTCGGCGCGGATGCGGCGGCGGATGTCGTCCGCGATGCGCTTCCCGTCGCCGAAGAGCGCGGCGCTCTCGGTCACGTCCAGCCAGCATTCGTCCAGCCCGTAGGGCTCCACGCGGTCGGTGTACGAGCCGTAAAGCTCGCGGGTAAGCTCCGAATAGCGGAGATAGCGGTCGTAGTCGGGCGGTATGAATATGATGCCCGGACAGCGCTGCCGCGCCAGCCAGAGCGGATTCCCCGTCGCCACGCCGCAGCGCTTCGCCGCGTCGTTTTTCGCCAGCACGATGCCGTGCCGCGCCTCCGCGTCCCCCGCGACGGCGACCGGCTTCCCGCGCAGGGCGGGGTCGTAGAGACAGGCCACAGAGGCGTAAAAGTTGTTCAAATCACTGTGCAGTATCACGCGTTCCATTTTCATCACGAATCAAACAAATGTTCTTTCTCTTATTGTACCCCCGCCGCGCCGAAAAGTCCACAGGAAAGAAATGGTAATTTTCCGGCGCGTCAGGGGGACGCGTTCAGTATACCGCAGCGCGGGGAGCGAATTTTGTCAATTCGCGCGCAGGAAAGCGGAGGCGCGTCGCGGCGGTGCGGGCGCAGGACGGCCGGATGGCGGCGGAAAAAATCCCCGCCTGTGCATCCGCACGCAAAGCCGGGCGGATGTTCGGTTCCCGCCGAAAGCGTTCCGACGTTGATCGCTCGTCGTCCGCATGCTCCGGCGCCGCCGTGACGCGGCCCGCACCGCTTCCCCGAGAGCTTCGTTCCGCCAACCGGCGTTCGGACGGCAGGGAATTTGCGGCCTCCGGCTTCTCGTCCGCGCCCGTTCACGGTCTGAAAATCGGCTTTTTTGGCCAGAAAACATGGAAATAGCCGTAAAAAATATATGAAAACGCAAAAAAGCACTGGAAAATGGAAAACAAATGATGTATAATCATCAAAAAGAGAAATATAAGAATCGGATGTGATTTTGTACTGATGAGCAGTAGAAAAGAGGTGCTGAAATGATTCGGGAGTGATTGATATGGATGGCGTTAAGTGGCTGACTTCTTTGCGAAGTCTTTCGAAAAGTCTTGCGAATTTCTCTCTGCGGGCGTGACAATCGACTGTAATGCGTCCGTGAGGCTGCATTTGGAGCATACGATTTACAGCAATTTGTATAATCCGATGTTGCTGGTGCTTTCCGATGACGTGGGCGAACACGATCTGCTCCATCCTTGCTGCAGAAAAGAAATGTACGATTTCTTTTATCATAACGGGGAAGGGACTCCCAACTGTTTGGATACTATAAACAATGCGCTCGGAGAGCGGCGTCCCTTCACCACGCCCATCAACTTATTTATGTACACAAAAATCCATACGGACGGAAGCCTATCGGTGGAAAAGCCGCTGCCTAAATATATTATATTATTTCTATGCAGAAAAATCATGTCGCGGAATGCTTTTGTTTTTCGGATGATTGCATTAGCCGGCGATAAAATTGTGTTCCAAGCTCTTATGATGTAACGATTGGCGTTGCAGCTTTTCCAAATAAGCATAATTCCTAATGATACGAGCGAAAACAGGAAAAGCCTTGCATATACAGGATTTTCACTCGCTTTTATAAGCGCTTGCAAGAAGGTATGAGACGATTTTTCGTCCATAGCATCAATAAAAAAGGACGCGCCGTGTCGAAAAAGGGCGAAACAGGGTATATAAACTGCGGCATATGGGGACAGACGTCCGAACCTGCCGACAAGGTTGGAC